>ERZ761607.69-NODE-69-length-244682-cov-9.227980_pt1 | contig 244682 bp, 187 predicted proteins | sample MGYA00511164_ERZ761607 | MGnify/ENA primary metagenome ERZ761607 (study PRJEB28899, sample SAMN02445080) | bioreactor sludge metagenome | biome: EBPR sludge | place: Australia: Brisbane, Thorneside Wastewater Treatment Plant | collected 2011-06-22 ... | reverse complement strand
CGCTCGGCAAAGGCTGGCCTTTCGGCGCACTCCGCATAAAGTCCTCTTCGTTATGTCGCGGAACGCTCGACAATCCGAGAACGTTTTGACGTTCGAGCGGTTCATCGCGATGGCGGCCAAGGGAGCGGCATGGGACCAATTCATCGCGTCTTCGGCACGTTACGTGACGCCGTTGTTTCCATTACCACCCTTACGTCGCGGGTTGCTTGAGCTAAGGCGTCGCAAGGAGGCGAGGTTGACGGCCATACGCGATATGCGCGCGATCCTGGCGGCGATGACAGCGGAGGAACGCGACAATCCTGACTTGATCGACCATGCGCGCCGCGCTGCGATCGCGCATGCAGCCGGGTGCGAGCCAATGTACGTTTCTCAGTTGAAGCGAACGTTCAACGCGGCACGTCGCGCTCAGGTTCAACTTTCGCGCAGTCCGGCCGCGACATAACCCGCCATTGGAGCGGACCGCGGCGGCGGTATACTGCTCGTGGGGTCGGGCGTCACACGGGCGCCGCCGCGGCCGCTCAACGGCATTACGTTATCCGACACGTGAAGCACCTGTACGACGAAGTTCTTCGGCGCTTTCCGGAAGTCGCCTCGTATGTTTTCGAAGGGGACGAGGAACTGCCGTACCTCGTCGTTGGCTGCATCGCGGATTGGCTCTTGTCGGTGGAACTCGACCCCGCCACCGTTCAGCGCGTCGTCGATTTCGACCGCTGGTGCACGGATCAGCCTAGCGGAGAGACTGCGGCTGATGACATCATGACCATTGAGGTCGTCGCCTTACGTGAGAAGCTGTTCAAGCATGACAAGTTGCTCCCCATCGTGCCCAAGTTGATGACGCACGAGGAATTGCTTCGAAACAGGGACTATCTGACGAGTTGGGTTGGTGCAGACCGTTACCAAGCAGCACTGGCGCTAACCCGCAGTCGGTAGGGTCCGCTGGTACTCCTGCGGACCATCTGGCGATTGACGGCACGGCTGCGGACGCGAAATTGTCCGCTGGGTACAACGGATCCTACTCGAAGTTCACAACTTCCGCGATGAACTTCGCGTTGTTCGGGTCGAATTTCACTTTGTTTGCCTCGAATTTCGCAACGTTTGACGCAAACTTCATGAAGTTCGGGTCAAACTTCACAACTTTCGCCTCGAACTTCGCAACTTTCGACTCAAACTTCACAACTTTCGGCGCGAAACGAGTTTGTTTTGGATCGAAACAAGCTTATTTCGGTCCGAACTTCACAACTTTCGACTCGAACTTCGCAACTTTCGGCGCGAGTTTCGCGGCGTTCAGGACGACACTTGCGGGTATCGGCGCGGCGTTCGCAGCGTTGTCGCCGATAATTCGCGCGATCGCCGTGCGGATATCGGTTCTTTACGAGCCGCGAGCGTTAGCGACCGGTGGTTGTTTTGAATTCTAGTCGTGGCACGGGCTTCCAGCCCGTGATGTTAAGGGCAAGGAGATGGGACCGGGAATTGTTGATTTGACATCCTTCATCATGGGCTGGAAGCCCATGCCACGAAAGAGCATCTCAACAGTGCATCATTGTGTCATTTGAGGATCGGCCGCTCACGCTCGCGGCTCGTTGTGGTCGTCTTTCCGGACGTTGGAAGTTTCCTCTGAATCTTCTTCAGTGACTCGATCACCGGCCCGACCTGCTGCATGTGCCTTGATGGTCGGCTGGCCGTGACAGTCTACACTTCCCTGCATCTGAGATTTTTAGCGGACTTCCACTTCGTCGTTGAGGATGCGCGTTCCCTCAAGCTCTTTGATGCCGCTGCGGACCATCGTTGTCTGATCAAACCGGACGTCGGTGAAACGATACTTCTTGATCGTTGTTCTGCCGGGGCCGAGGTTGGTGACCAGGCGTTCCTGTCTTGCGTGGCCGGGGAAGATGGCGAAGGAACTGTAGTCGATCGGCTTATTGCCATAGTTCGTGATCATTTGTTGCACGAGCACATCGGCGCCGTCGCGGAGGGCGATGGTTTGCAGGCCGATGTCGCTCAGGCCGAGCTGAAGCGGCGCGGGCACGCTGAAGACGGCGTCGCGCGCGCCGCGGATTCCCTGCACGGTGAACTCGACGGAGACGGCTTTGCTGCCGGCGAAGGTGTTGTAGGGAAACTCGATCGATACGTCGCGTTCCCAGGTTTCGCCGGGGTTGAGCGTGAACTGCTGCACCGCAGGCGTGATGAGCCAGCCGGTCGGACCGCGCAGGCGGATTTGTCCGGAGATGCCGTACTTGTACGGGTTGGTGAAGTGGAGTTTGCGCAGATGACTCTTGAAGCTCGACTCGACATGATCATTATCCCAGCCGACGCTCGCGCGTAGCTGGGCCATCTCGCCATCGACATCGAGCAGGAAGATCGGCATGGTGGAAACCTGAACGCGCGCGGTCTGTCGATCGCGCCCACCGGCGAGGAGGGGAGTGACGTTGCCCCAGAGATCGACCATGACGGGTCGCTCGCCGAGGTTGATATTGAGATCTTTCACGCCGGCTTCGTTGCCCTTTGCCCAGATGATGAGGACGGACTGGCCATCGCGATCGAAGAGATGCGCTTCGACGTTCTCCGCCAGAGGCACCTTGCCTTTGAAGGTGCTGTTGCCGAGGAGCATGGAGAGCGTGCGCTGGATGATGAATAGCTCGGTGGGCTGCGCGGTGATGCGTTCGCCGGCACGCTGCACTTCGAAGGGCATGGGAATGTCGATGAGTGTTGCGCCGGCGGCCATTGCTGCGGTGAAGCGCTGGGCGAAATCGCGGATCTGCATCGCGCGGCCATACTCTGCGCGGTCAAGAAGCTGGAGAGAGACCGACGCATCTTCGCGCCCGCCGGCACCGAGCGCATCGCGGCCGGCCTGAACGTACAACGGCACCTGCGCCGGCAAGACGCTCGCGGGGAGGCTCATCGCGATGTTGCGCGGGGTGGTGGCGTCAAGCTCATACCAGCCCGGCCACGGAATGGCGAGGTTCGGCTCTTGCACGAGCTTGGCAAACTCGTCGTAAACCTTCTGAAACACCTCTCGCATCGGCGGGCTGGTGACAAACTCCGGCTCGCCGTCATCGCCGAGTTGCCATCGTTCCAATCGCGTGGCATGGCGCGCGACAAGATAGGACAGTTGCGACTGCCAGGCATCGGGCGCGGCCTTGAGCAGGTTTAACCACGAGCTGCCCCCGACGCGCGCCGCCACTTCGGGAGGCAACCCGATCAGGCACGCGGTCGGCACCACACCGGCGCGACTCAGTTCGTCAAGAATCTCATCAAACTTCACCGCCTTGGTTCGGAGCACATCGCCGGCCTCGCTCCAGACGGCGAGCTTCACCCTTCCGGCGCCGAGTTGCGAGACGGTGGCAGGCAGGTCGCGCCAGACTTCAAAGGGCATGCCGGTGGCGATCATGCCGATGCGTCGATCGATGTTGGTCATGCCCGCGCGATCGCCGAGCCGGACCACGGCAAGATGTTGCTCGCCGAGCGCTTCACCCATGCTGCTCATCGCCATCGAAATGTCATACCAGCCGACGGGCAACTCGGGCAGTGGCACACTCAATAGCTTCGTGCCGCGCTCGGTCGCGCGGATCGAAGAGCCGTCGAGCGCCTGGCTTTTCTGGAACACAAGCGCCCCATCGGCATCACGGATGACAAGCTGTGCCGACAGGTCTTCAGTGTGTCGATCGTTCACCTCGACATCGACCACCATCGGCGTGCCGACGGGGAAGATGTTGCCCACCACGCGCGTGCTGAGCGAGACCCGTGGCACCTGCGACACCGTAATGTCATCAAACCATGCCGTGCCGCGGATGTCCTGCACGTTGAGCGCGCGCTGTCCGAGCGTGCTCGATCGATACATACCCGGCTGGAGCAGCGCGATCTCGACGACGAGAAATGCCGCGCGATCATCCGTCGCCGCCAGTTCCACCGCGAGGCTTTCCCATGTCATCTGATCGGCGCGCTCGGCGGCGTATGGTTTGCTGTGCTGCACCGACGGCAAGATCGGATTGCCGTCAAGGTCGGTCAGGTAGGCTGTCAGGCGCGCCTTGGCGTGTTGTAGAGGTGTCGTGCGCGCCCACCCTTCCACGCGATAGAACGCGCCCTGTCGAACCGGGATCTTTCCCGCGGGATAACGATAAGTCAGCGATCCGCCGTTCAGATCAAATTGAAAGCTATACTTCCCCGACCGCGCCGCCGACGCACTCAACCGGCCATTGACATAGTGAGGCATGCCCGGGCCTTCGATCTTCTCCCAATCGACGGGCAGAGTTTCGACATTGAACCGACGCTCCTCAAAATCAAACCGGCGCAAGACGCGCGACACATCGCCGGCGTAGCAAACCGACGAAGCACCGAAAGCCAGCCAGAGCGCAATGACCGAGGCAATCCGCATCAATCATGTTATCGGACGATCGAGCATGAAAGGTTGAGCCAGACCCTGAAACCGCACGCCCCCGTCCCTGCGGCGCGCGGCATTTCATCCAGAGGGTTCATCCCAGGGGGTTCATCCCAGGGGGTTCATCCCAGGCGCGCCTGTAGCCGGGCGATCGACTGCTTGATCTCGTCCAACTGCCGGCGAAGCACCTGCTGATCATCTGCCCGCGATGCCTGATCCATGCGCTTGCGATACTCACGCGCGTCGGCCTCAAGCCGCTCGATCTCGGCCATCATGTCCGACTGCGGGTTGTAGACGGCACTCATGCGATTCCTCGATATGCATTTCCAGCGCGGCGGTTGCACCGATATTAGTTCATCACCACTGCCGTTTACAACACAAATGTTTGCGAGTTTCTCAGATAACTCGCGCCGGCACCCCGACGGCCTTCGCCCCCTCGTCCAGGTCGGCAATCACCACCGCGCCCGCACCCACGGTCGACCACGCGCCGACCCTCAGACACTGAATCACCCGCGCCCCAAGCCCGACGAACGCGCCCTCCCCCACCACCACCCGCCCCGCCAGCGCCGCGGCGGGGCAGATGTGCGCCCCCGCGCCCACCGTGCATTCATGGTCCACCACTGCCGAGGTATTGATGATCGCCCCGTCTCCGATCTTCGCCGCAACGCACACCACCGCACCCGCAGCGATCACCACGTTCTCCCCCAGCGTTGCCGACTCGCTCACCACCGCGCGCGGATGAACCGCATTGAGCAGCTTCAACCCTGCCGACCGCACTTCTTTCATATGGTGTAGCCGCGCACGATTGTCCCCAATCGCCACAATCACCCCGCGCACCCCGCGCCGCCGAAGCTTTGGCAGTTGGTTGATCGTCCCCAGCACCTTGACTCCACCGACGCGCCGACCGGCCAGCCCCTCATCGGCATCAAGAAACCCGACCACGCGCCGCCTCGGTAGCTGCCCAATGATGTCGAGCACCACCATCCCATGCCCGCCGGCGCCGATAATCACCACATCCATACCCACTCCATCGACCGCGTACCACAATCCACTGCACCGCGCGCGCTCACCACCCATGACGGCCCCATTGTTCCGCGCGGAACAACGTTCCATCTCCCCCTCCTGTTACTCCCGGAGGGGGCCAGGGGGAGGGCAAGTCGGCGGCCAGATATTCGGGAGCAACCCGCAACAAGCCAGTTGTTCCGCGCGGAACAATTCGCAGTGGGCAGCGGGAAGCTCGCAGTCGGCCCATGGAGTGTCATTGTTCCGCGCGGAACAATTTGCGACATGCCACATAAACCATTGTCCCCAAACAACTTACACCTCAACTAAGTACTAACCACGCCCTAACAGATTTGGAGTGCTCTGTGCCCCAGACCACACTCCAGTCATTCCCACCCGACCCCCTCCGACCCCACCCCCACGCCGGGTGGTGCGGTTCCAGCGAAACCCCGGATCAACCACCCCCCACATCGTACCGCCCCACAACCGCAGTCAACGCCGCTCGCGCCGGGGCAGAGCCTCAGCACCGCCCCCGCTCACGCGCGTGCCGGCCCGTTCGCGTAAATCTGGTCAGTATCAATAGTTATATGAATCCGCATTTTATTGTTGACATTGCTCATTTCCGTGGGATCATGCTCGTCGGGAACGAGTCGCTGATTCGGCTTTCAATCTCTCCGTTGGGGTGTCGCCGAGCAACGAAGCGTTCAGGGGAAGGGTTTTGGGTGGAAAAGCCGGGCCAGAGGCCTATGGGGCATTTCATGTTCGTGTCTAAGCTTTTCGGGTTACTGTCATCCGTCCGTCCGCAAACGTCGTGCCGGGGATGACGGTTGTACACTTTTGTCTGCAATCGAGTCCAATCACGCATTGGACTGTGTTTCCGAGGCCATTCGACCGGTCGTAGAAATGCTCGAAACCCGCCAACTCCTCACCGCCATCACCGGCGCGAGTTTCAACTACCTCACCGCGCCGCAGAATGTCACCCTCAATTTTGATACCAACGTGCAGGCCGACCTTTCTCTCGATGATCTCGTCGTCGATCGCCTGAGCAACAACACCACCCTCGCCCGCACCAACCAATCGCTGGCCTACAATACGTCAACCAACGTCGCCACCGTCACCTTCCCCGGCGAAGCCAATCAGGGCATCACCGGTATGCTCCCCGACGGGAACTTCCAGACCATCGTCAGCGAAGAGGGCATCCCCGGCATGACGAGTGAGCACCTGCTCAACTTCTTCTTTCTCACCGCCGACGTGAACCGCGACCGGGCCGTGAGCAGCGCCGACGAAGCCATCGTCACCGCCAACTTCGGCACATCCGGCAACTTCGCCGCCGGCGATGTCAACCTCGACGGCGTGATCAACCTCGACGATTACACCACCCTCTCCAACAACTTCGGCCGCCAGCAGCCCGCGCCGATCACGACAGCCAACACGCTCACCGTCGCTGCGCTCTCATCCAGCGCCAACCAACTCACCTGGACCAAGCCCGACGCCGCCGTCGACGGCTACCGCATTTACCGCAGCACGGATGGCACAAATTTCACGCAGATCGCCGACGTCGCCACCACACCGCGCAGCTACGACGACACCGGCCTGACCGATGGCACCAAGTACTGGTACCGCGTGCGGCCATACACCGTCGCCGAAGGCAACTCGGCAACAACCAATAAAATGTCCGCGGTCACAGTACTGCCGGCACCGACGGGTGTAGTTGCATCAGAAGACACCGACGAGTTTAGCTCCGGGACAGCGGTCAATTGGGATCATTCAGGAACGACGATTGAAAAGTACGTCATTGAGCGCGCCACTGACAGCACGTTTACCACGAATCTGGTTTCGTTTGATGTCACCTATGAACCGGAGATGCCCTCCGGTTCATTTGTAGATCGTGGCGTCGTCGGGGGCCAAACGTACTTTTATCGGGTTCGCGCAATGAACTCGGTTGCCGAGTCGGCCGCGTCGTCGGCAGTTTCAGTCATTGCACCACATCAGAAAGTTTTTGATCCGGTCGATATCAAGATTGTCGCTACGGGCAGCCTAGCGTTTGAGTTTGCCTGGGGCGATTTTAGCTCGAACGAAACCAACTACGAAGTTCAGCGGGCAACCGACGCGGAGTTCTTGACCGATGTGCAAACGACGACGTTGTCTGCCGATGTAACCTTTGTGACTCAGACGGTTCCTGCTGCCGGGCTCTATTTCCTTAGAGTTCGGGCATACAATGCAAATGTAACTTCGGCGTGGGTCGAAACATCGATCGATACATCGAAGCTTGCTCCAGAGGCACCGGTTGGTCTGCAAGTCGAGCCGCTCGCAAACGGCGAATTCAGTCTTCTTTGGGGCGATGCGGCAACGAATGAGACTTCGTTCATAGTGCAGCGTTCGACCGATCCGACGTTTACAACAAATGTGTTGGATCTTGCGACCCTTCCCGCAGGTTCAACGGAATACGTTGACATCGGAGCAAAGGATTCGGAAGCCACGTTCTACTATCGTATCAGGGCGGTTAGCCCGAGTAACCACGAAGCTTTTAGCGACATTGTCGAAGAACCCGAGACTCAAGCGAGCGCACGAGCGCTCCTCATTCAACGTCACACCGGATCGATCTTCCAAACATCAAAGACAAATGAAACAGATTTGTATATCTCAGGTGTGCCGATTCATGTTCGCGTCCGAGAGTCTGCCTTAGGGCCAGACTTCGACGACGTTTACGGAACGAAGCTTCGCTACACTTGGTACTTTGATTCGACCACCGTGGTTACAGGGCTGAGTGCCGCGCATGTATTTTACACTTCGGACTTCGCCAGCACCCCGTACCCCACGCACACCATCAAGCTTCGTGTGGAGAAAGAGCCGAGTTCAGGTTCGACCGGCGAGTTAGTCCGTGAGGAAAATGTCACACTTCGAGTGCGTCCGCATCTCGCCCAAACTGGTGAATCTTCAAGCAACTTCATTGTCTACAACGTTTATAAGAATCTGCCGCAAGGTGTGACAAACGACGGGATTCAGACCGGCAACGATTCGACGCGAAGGCTAAGAAATACGAATTGGGAGACAATCAGAACAGCGATGAATGGAACGCTGCCTAACCTCTTTAAAAACAGCGTTGTCTTCCGCTTAGAGCGTGGCCAGGAGTTCGATTTGCCCAAAGGTCTCGACTTGCGCAATACACCTGTGACGCGAGTGATTTTCGAAGATTTTGGCACAGCTCAATCGCTCCCAACCCTTGACCTTAAAGCGGCTAACAGGGCATTCTGGCTGAGTTCAAACAATTCGCAGTTTTCGTTCCGTAATCTGAGACTGACTTCGACGAACTCGGCACACGTCGTCCGTTCATTCAGCCCGTCCTTAACCAACCCGCCATCATCTGTCACGAACCAAGTCGCTGGCCGTGCAAGTGCAACGGCCCCCACTTTCTTAACCTATGACAACGCGACGGGGCCACGATGCGTCGCTATCATCGGATGCGAGTTCGGATACTTGTCGAACGCAGTTAACGTTGACGTCGAGAAAGGAGCGGGCACACCCGAAGGTCTTTACATCGCGGATAGCAAGACAGCAAAAAACGTGGTTAGCTCAGGTTCAGACGCTGAAGATGACTACATTGTGACCAGCAGCTATTCGATCTTTGCAGAAGGCGTCACCAATCTGTTTATCGCTCGCAACGATTTTCACAATTCCTGGACCGAACATGTCATTCGGCTGAACCGCGATAATAAATACGTCAACGTCTCTGCCAATTCACTCACCAAACGTAGTTCAGGTGGCACCTATAGTGTCACGGTGAACAATGTTACGACCAGTTACCGAGCGCTACTTTCTGACCCGAATAAGAAGGACACTGCCACGCTGAGGGTGCTTGGTGGGCGTTACGTCAAGTCGACAGACGTGACTGAACGCGGCCTGATGCACGTTTCGAGGAATGAACTTCGAGGCGGCGAAACTTGGCTTGGGCCATTAGGGGGCGTTGTACAGGGTAACGATCTTTACGTCGGCGAGAAAACCACCGGATTGGTTTTTGACGCGAATGTTATTCGTTTCGGCACAGTCAACTTGAAATTCGGACTCGAACAAAGCGTGATTCGAAACAACATTTGGTCAAGCGATTCCAACCAGCCGTATGCGATGGTAGTAAAGGGCATTGCACCGGTGCAGCTCTACAACGACGGCTCGTCTACGCTCAAGACGCGCCGATACTGGGGACCGGAACGGGTGATTCAGGATGTTTCGATCGTCAACAACACAATCGTCAAGCTGAGCAAATCCGGTACTCCGCCATCAGTCTTGAAGTTTGACAATCCATTTATCGATTCCGCAGCCGAAGCAACTGGCAACAATACGGTCTTCTCCATCCCGACAGCGTTGACGAATGGTGGAGCCGCATGGTCGTCCGCGAGTCCGCCAGCACGCGTCACGCGCGCAGCCGATTATCATGCGCGCATCAAGAATCTGACGTTCATGAACAACCTGCTTGCTCGCACGACCACCGGTTCGACAAGCAACGCGCAGTATTCCGCATTCGGGATCAGTCTCGATCCTCTTGAAGTTGCGCGGTACGGAGATGCAGGCGGTGCAAACTGGAAGGATACGCTTACCACTGGAGCAACAAAGTGGGCCGTCGGGGACAACGTATTCAGCACTTCAAACGGAACACCATTTGGCGTGGGCACTAGGCTGACAGCGTCATTTCCTTCGAGTACAGTTTCTTCGTACACGCCAGAGCAGTTCAATCGTTTGAGCGCCGACACTTGGAATGGCGCGACCTACTTCAACCTGCCAGCAAACGATCGCGACTTGGTTTTTAGTTCTACACTTGTCAATGTTCGTGATGAGACCGACTCTGGGTTTGGCATCCTTGAAACCGAATACAGACCTATCAGTTCGTCAATTTTAACTGCCACCCGGCGATCTGACGCTTGGTTCGATTTCGAGGGATCGTTCTTCGGATCAACCACTAACACCACTCCTGCCCGCGCGATTTCGACTTACGCGGGCGCAAAGCAAACGCCGACTACCGCCTAGTTTGGAGGCATAATGTCTCGATATCATTATTACTCGCGCGCGATCGTTCAGGCTTTAGAAGCCCGTTTGGTGCTGGCTGCGGAGCCTGGCATCACGTTGGATGATAACGGCCAGCTACTTATCATTGGCACGGAAGGTGACGATACTACCTTTACCGTCAACGATCCGGACGACTTCTCGAGAATCATCGTAACTTTGAATGGCCAAGAGTACCGATACCTCAAGTCAGACATCAGTACTTTCCGTATTGAGGGTCGTGGCGGCAACGATGAATTGGCGGGATTCTTCGGGGACTCAATTCTTGCCTGCTCGATCTACGGTGGCAACGGAAATGACCGAATCCGCGATGCAACCTACCAAGTCGGTGGCCCGGGTAATGATACTCTTGGAGGTTCCGGTGTGGTGGACTACAGCGACCAAACCACCCCAATATTGTTTGACGCAGGCCTTAGAGATGCTGAAAGCATCGTTCCCACAGTGACCGTCAGCCCAACGGAGACCGACACATTGGGTGACGGTTGCACGATTCGGGGGACAGCGTTCGACGATGTATTCGATGTTTTCTGGCCTAATTCATTTGTTTGGCATATCGAGGGGATGGGTGGCGATGATCGCATCATCGCCGGGCCTGACTTGACTACGTTCGATGCGGGCGACGGGCGCGATACGCTGGATTTTGGCAACGCAGTCATCAATGTTATCTCGGCGTCGAATAATATTGAGGTTGTGGAGAACATCGGAGTAAACAGACCGCAGTCACTACGCGACGATTCAGGCCGAGGTTTGTTATTCATTTGTTCCGCATTCTATCAGGGCGACGGAGAGCAATCTGTTACCATATGGGCCGGCGGGGGGGATGATACTGTTATTGGATCGCCCGGTCGCGACTCCCTCATGGGCGAAGACGGGAATGACCGAATCTACGGAGGCGGAGAAAACGACACCATTCGTGGCGGCAACGGAAGAGATATCCTCGTTGGCGGCGGCGGTGCCGATCGACTCCACGGCGACGGCGGCAACGACCTGCTCGTCGGCGAAGGGGGCAACGACACGCTCAACGGCAACTCCGGCAACGACAACCTCCACGGCGGCAGCGGGGACGACCGCCTCTTCGGCGGGAGCGGCAACGACACCATCGACGGCGGCGGCGGGCGGGATTTGCTTGATGGGCAGGCCGGCAACGACTTGCTCTACGCCCGCGACGGCCTGCGCGACACGCTCTTCGGCGGCAGCGGCCTCGATCGCGCTCGGCGGGACAATTCTTTCATCGCTCGGGATATCGTTGATGGGATAGAGGCTTTCTCATGATGCAACGACGCAACGGCATAAGCCCGAGTTTACAAACAAGGATTCCTGACCCCTTATCCGTCCCCGCGGCTACACTCGCCACCCCGATGGATCTTCGTTCACCCCAGCGTGTCTCACAGGCCGGATGGACTGCTGCAGATAACGCTTGGGGGCGGGACAATCAATTCTTGATACAGACGGTCAGTTCTACCCCGCAGGCGATTGGCGTTTGGAACACCCAGACGCACTCCAATCCAAGCATCGATCCTGACTTTGTGACTGACATCCGGGTTGATGCCACGTCTTATGTGCCCACAAGCGCGACATCGATAGTCAACATCGCTCAGCAGAGTTTGTATGCACGGTACGACTTCGCCAACCTGTTGTCCGGATCAGCTCGTCCGGCCACCGGAGTTACGGTAGGTGCCGTGCAGAAAACCTAAGTTTGTAGCAACGAGGCTCTCATGCCATTATCAAAAAGTGACACTAAAGTGCCTTTGGGCGGCGAACACCGTGAAGTGACCGGACGGACACCACGGCAAGCGCGCGGCCCATCCCGAATAGAGGCGATCGAGTCCCGCTGCCTGTTCAGCATCATCCCAGTCATGAATGATTCTTTCGGGATCCAGATACAAGGGACTCCTGTCAATGATGTAGCCATTGCTAGTCTCTCCGGTGACCGCACAACAGTGATCGTAGAGGTTGCCTCAGGTGACACGCCGTTGGAGAGATTCGAGTTCGACAGCTTCTTTGTCCGTTCAGTAGTGATTGAGCTTGGGGACGGCGCGGATAGCGTGAACCCCTTTGGTGATACGGAGGGGCTGGGAACGTTTCCATTTGACCAACTGGCAGTTATCAACACCGGTGCCGGTAGCGACAACGTTCGGTTGGGAAGCGGTTTATCGAAAGTTAACACCGGCGACGGCGATGATTATCTCGACGGCGGGGACGGGCGCGACCAGCTCTTCGGCGGCAATGGCGACGACACCCTCCTCGGCGGGCCGGGCGGCGATTTGCTCGTCGGCGGACCGGGCAACGACGTAATCGACGGCGGCGGCGGGCGCGATTTCATCCTCGACATCGACAACAAATCCGGCCGTGCTGCCAACAACACACCCGAAGCCATCCTCCACGCCACCGAGTTCCGCAACGCCACGTCAACAAACGCCTTCGACCGCCCCCGCCGCGACAACGCCGCTGCGGTGCGGGATGTGGTGGATGGAATTGAGGCGTTTATCTAACGATGCCGGGGGCGCGTTCCCCGGGCGGGCAGTCTTGTGCTATCGCGCGGGGCGGGGCCTGATGCGCGGGTGGTGCATTGCCCTACTTCGATAAGGGGGCACGCTGGTGTCGTCGTTCAGGGTTGGCCAGATACCGCCGCGGGGGCGTACGGCGCAACATGATGCACGTCGTTGGTCAACGGGAGCAACGCCACTGATGTTATCGCTGGCCGTCACGCGGCCAATGGAGGTTTGGGATGATTCGAGCTGTCACTACATCGTTGCTGGGTTTGTCGATTGCCGGCGGGATGGCGGGGATCGGGTGCACGCGCTCGCCGCAGGTGCGTGCGGCATCGACCGAGGGGCAACTGGTCGAGCAGCGCGCGGCAGTGCTTCGGCAGAAGGCCGACCTGATGCAGAAAGGCGAGCGGCTGATTATTGACGGCCGGGGCATGATTGCCCGCGGCGAGGCGATGCGCGACCAGGGCAACACGCTGGAAGGGCAGAATCTCGCGATTGAAGGTGAGGCGAAGGTGCGGCAAGGTGAAAACTACGTTGCCCAGGCGAATGCTGTAGTGCTTCCGTCGACGCAGCCGACCAATGTGCCGCTGGGTAACGGCTACAACCGCGAGAATGAAACTGCACGCACAGATTTGAACAAGTAAGCCTGGTGAGCTTTCGCGCGAGATCGTATGTCAGGCGATTCACAAGCGAATGGGGTTCGATCAATTGCAGCGAACCCACTTGAGGCGTTGCCGCATTGCCGGCGCCGGAACGACGGCGGCGGCGCGGCAACGCCTTTTTCTCTGCGCAATGCCGGCTGGCGGCGGCGTTGCAATCGGCGGGGGAATTGATGAGACTCGCCGGCAATGAGCGTGGTGCAGAACTCTCCTATCCAGGCCCCGCGGAGGGCTGTGGTGCTGCTGTCGGGCGGGCTTGACTCGGCCACGGTGCTGGCGATTGCGAAGCGCGACGGGTTTTTGCCCCACGCGATGAGCTTTCGATACGGCCAGCGACACCTGCACGAGATCGCCTGCGCCCAGCGAATCGCGGGCAGCATGGGCGTGGCGGAACATACAATTGTGGATATCGACCTGCGGGCGTTTGGCGCATCGGCGCTCACCACCGACATCGCAGTGCCGAAAGATCGCGATGCGGCTTCGATGAGCCAAGGCATTCCGATTACGTATGTGCCGGCGCGGAATACGATTTTTCTTTCTTTCGCACTGGCCAAGGCAGAAACCCTCGGTGCAACGGACATCTTCATCGGCGTGAACGCGCTGGACTACAGCGGGTACCCCGATTGCCGGGCTGAATATGTTGCGGCGTTTGAAGCGATGGCCAACCTCGCCACGCGCGCCGGGGTGGAAGGCGCGGCGGTGGGTGCGCCTGCGCTGCGGATCCATGCGCCGTTGATTGAACTTACCAAGGCCCAGATCATCCGCACCGGGCTAGGCCTTGGCGTAAACTATGCACTGACAAGCACTTGCTACGATCCTTCGCCAGCCGGCGAAGCGTGCGGCAGGTGTGATGCGTGTGCGCTGCGGCTGAAAGGCTTTGCGGAAAACGGCCTACCCGACCCGGGCGCGTACGCTGCGTCGTGAGGGCGCGACGCAGGGGCTGCGACAGATTGATTGTTAAGATTGCGTCAGTTTTTCGTTGACACCGCCGCGGGGGTGATTACGGTGTAGGCGTTCGATTTGCGTGCACCTTTTGTAGCCGCCTTTACGTCACATCAACAAAAGGCGGCGGTGGCGCATCGGCATCACATCGGTTTGGGCTACGGGAGAAGAGAACATGTCGCGGAAGATGAAGATTCTGGCAGCGGCTGCTGCCTGCGTTGGGTTTACTTCAATTTCACTCGGTGCAACCTGGACTTGGGACGGCGGCTCGGGCTTCGGGCCTGACAGCATGAGCCAGAGTGGCAACTGGTCGCCGGCCTCCGTCCCGGTAAGCGGCGGAAGCGACACCGTCCTCATCTTCCCCGCCGGGGCCGATAGCTTTACCCCGAATCAAAACATTGCAACGCCGTTTTCGCTGCAGAGCATGCTGGTGACCGGTGGAGCCTATCAGTTTACCAGCGGAAGCGGGTATTCCTTTAGCAATCTCGGCGCGGCACCCACAATCTCCACGCCTGCGGCAACCACTGTCTTCGGCACACTGATGAGCTTTGGTGCCTCCACCGCGTGGACGCTCAACGGCCCGGTCAACATGAACGGCCAGATGTCCGGCGGCGGCAATGTCAATGTGAGTGCGCTGGCAACTTCGCAATTCAGCTTCGGCGGTGGCGGCATCAATTTTTATAGCGGCACGTTCTCTATGAACAACGGCACGCTTAATCTCGCGCGCGCCGGCACGGCGCTCTCGGGCGGGCTGAATGCCTCCAACATGACGGTAAACGTCAACGCGGCAAATCAATTCGGCGTCAACTCTGATATCACACTCAATAACACGGAGCTTAAGACCTCGACCAGCCAGCAGTTGCGCGATCTTCGGGTTGATAACGGTTCGAGTGTCAACGTGACCGGTTCGCCCACGATCACGCTAAATGGCAACCTGGTGAGTTTTGGTGGATTCAACTCTATCGGCAACAACCCGATGCAAACGCTCAATCTCGCCGGTGGTGTGCGTCTGTTCAACATCAACGCCGCGCCGGGCGATCAGACTGTCATCAACATGACCATCACCAATGGAAGGTTCAACAAGATAGGCAACGGCATGCTGCAGTTGGGCAGCACCACCAGTACCTACACAGGTCAGAATGTCGTTTCGGCCGGAACGCTGTACACTTCTGCAAGCGGAATCGGCACCGATGTGCAGAACAACGCCAGCATCCGCTTCTACGGCGGCAACCTGCCGGCCAATTGTCTCTCGGGCTCAGGATCGGTGACGATTGAAAATGCCGTGGTTTACAGCGGTCCTCAGTCATACACCGGCAACACGCTGCTCTTAACCGGCGCAACGCTGGTGGGCGCGAGCGATTCCTTCAGCGGCAACATTGTGGGCGTGGGCGCGCTTGCACTGCTCAGTATCTCCCAACCCACCCCCGGCACACTGGCGGCAAATATTTCTGGCGCGACCATGCTCAGCAAGGACGGTGCCGGGGTGATGACCGTCACCGGCAACAATACGCACACCGGCGACAGCTTCATTACTGAAGGCGGAGTAAACATCGCGAGCAACGCGCCATTCGGCTCGGGCATGCTCCTGCTGGGCAACACCGCAACACCGCTCGGCGTGGAAGCCACGGGAACTCGCATTGTGAACAATCCGCTGCTCACGCCAGGAATCTTAACCCTGACCGGCAGCGGCGATCTGCGGTTCAGCGATTCGACGGCGAAGACTTTCAACTGGCCGGTTACCCACAACAGCGCAGGCACAACCACCTTTGATGGAAAACTGACGATGTCCGCTGGAGGCATGATCACCGTGAACAGCGGAACGATGGTCGTCGGAAGTTCCGCGGTCGCAAACGCATTTGCCACCGCCGCCCCCGTCGTCATCAACGGCGGCACGCTCGTTGTGCGAAGCCTGAATTTTTCCACCCTGCCCGATGTCACCCTCGCGGGTGGGGCGCTCAATGCGCCCAATGGCTATGCCATCCCGCTCGGCGCAGTACTTCAGGGTGCCGGCGCAGTGACTGGCCGTGTTGCCAGCGCGAACGGGTCGAGCATCCTCGCTTCTGGAAATCTTGCGCTCGGCGACTCGTCGCACCCCGCAGGCGTTTCGCTCGATGGCGAGCTTTATGCAAACAACAACACCGTGACGCTGCTGGATAGCAACAGCGCGGTGCTTGGTTCATACACTCAACTCGGCAACGGCATCAGCGGCGGCACACTCGCGTCGGCAAACGGCGTGGTGCTCAATTTCGGCCGCAACATCGTCGGTCGGGGGACAGTAAGCTCCGGCAACTCGCTCGCCGCGGCATCGATCATCAATGGCGACGTTAACGGCGACTCACTCACCAACTTCATCGAGTTTACCGGCTATGTGAAAGGCGTTGGCAATTTCAACAATGTCGCATTCAGCGGCACGTTTGCTCCCGGGCTGTCGCCGACCCTGCTCACTTTGGGAAATGTCATTCTCACGCCTTCCAACGTCCTGGATATGGAACTCGGCGGCCTGCTTCGCGGCGGGCAATATGACGCATTTAACATCACGGGAACGCTCGTTCTTGATGGGCAGCTCAAGCTCTCGCTCATCAACAGCTTTACCCCGGCCGCGGGCGATCAGTTTGATCTGTTCGACGGCACGACCGCGGGCACATTTAGTAGCTTCAACTATCCCCCGCTGACGGCCGGGCTGGTATGGGATAACAGCCTGCTTTACACGCAGGGGATTGTGCAGGTGAACTTCATACCAGAACCGGCGGCGCTCGCGTCGATGGTTGTGGGTGCCCTCGGCTTGCTGGCGCGAAGGCGTGCTCGGTAGTCGACGATTATTCAGGTTGTGCGGAAGCAGCCACACGAGAGATCGCGGCGCGGAGAAACTCAAAATCGACGGGCTTGGTCAGATGCTCGGCGAACCCGGCTTCCCTGCTGGCAGCGATGTCGGGTGCCGCGCCGAAGCCGCTGAGCGCGATCGCCCGCGTATTGTCGCCGCGGGCGCGTAGTTCGGTGAGAAGTTGGTGGCCCGTGCCGTCGGGAAGGCCGATGTCGCTCAGGATCAGATCAAACCGGTGAGCCTGGGCGGCTTCAACAGCGGCGAGCTTGGTCGCCACAGTTTTCACGGTGCATCCCACCCGCCGCAACAGTCGACTGAGGATGTCGGCGGTCGCCGCGTGATCTTCCACCAACAGCACGTCCAGCGCGAGCGGACTGAGCGCGGGCGACGCGGCAAGCGGGCCTGATGGCTGCCCAGAAGGCTCCCTGCTACTCCACGGCAATGCAGGCGTCTGCACGCTTGGCGACTGGGCAATCGGCATGCAAAACGAGATCGTCGCCCCGCTGCCCGCCCCGGCACTGGCGGCGGTGATCGTGCCATTCATCTTTTCAAGCAGCGACCGCGCGATTGCCAAGCCCAGCCCCAGCCCGGTGTACTCATAACGGTGCTGCACTTCGCCCCGCTCGAACGGCTGAAAGATGTTCTGCAACTGCTCTGATGCAATACCAATTCCGGAATCAATCACAGACACGCGCAGCACACCCGGCGGTTCATTCTCGGTCACCACCGCAATGCTCCCGCCGGTGGGAGTGAACTTCACGGCGTTGCCAATCAGATTGGATAACACCTGCCCCAGCCGGCGCGGGTCGGCCAGCACACGACTGCGCGGCGCCTGAAGCTCGGCCCGAAATGTGATCTGCTTCCCGTCGAGCGATGCCTCGGCGTTGCGGATCGCCTGCTGAATCTGAGGATGCACGTCGCACGGCTGCAGTTCCACCTGGAAATCGCCCCGCACCAGCCGTGTTACGTCAAGCAGATCATCGATCAAGGCCGATTCCGTCTGCACATTTCGATGCACGATATGCAAATCGGCCCGCACATCGGCGGGCAGGCGCGCATCCTCGCGCAGTACCGAAAGCAGTGCCCGCACCGGCGTGAGCGGCGTGCGCAATTCGTGGCTCAGACTGGCGATAAACCGATCCTTCGCGCGATTAGCGGCTTCGGCTTGCTCCTTGGCTTGCCGCAACGCCACTTCGGCGGTTTTCCGATGGCTAATGTCGAGAATGAACCCCTCCAGCCGCAGCAGGTTGCCCGCATCGTCATACACACCGCGGCCCTGTTCCCACATCCACCGCCAACTGCCATCGCGGTGCTTCACGCGATACTCAAACTGAAACGGCTCTTTGTTGTCGAGCGCCGTCTGCACCGCAGCCCAAACCGCATCAACATCCTGCGGTGCCAGCAGCGATGCCCAGGTGCGCGTCCCATCCACGAAATCGGATGCGTCAAACCCCACCACTTCCACAGTCCGGTCGGAGATATACTCCATGGTCCAATCGCGGTCGTTTCGGCAGCGGTAGGTGATGCCCGGAAGGTTGGAAACCAGTGTGGCAAGCCGGCGTTCACTTTCGGCAAGGGCGGTCTGCGCCCGCATCCGCTGCGTGATATCGATGATCACGCCGATCGCACGATCAGACTGGCCATTCGGGCTGCGTAACATCGTCGCGGCGACGTGAATCCACATGACTGAGCCGTCTTTGCGGACGCATCGCTTTTCCGAGATATAGTCAGGCGTTTCGCCAGACAGCATCTGCCGAAGTTTCCGTTCGGCGTTGGCGCGGTCCGGCTCGTAGGTGATGTCGGTGGGTGTGAGCTTGAAAAGCTCTTCCCGGCTGTAGCCAGACATTTCGCAGTAACGGTCATTCACCCGCACAAAACGGCCCGTCGCGGCGTCCACCTCCACCATCCCGACAATCGCCAGCTCAAACGCCGCGCGAAACTCCGACTCGCTCTTCTTCAACTGCTGCTCGGCGGTCACCCGGTCGGTGATGTCGATCGCAGCGGAAACCACCCGTTGCGGCGCGTTGGCGGCATCGCGCAGCAATGTCGCGGCAACGTGGATCCAGCGCTCGCTGCCATCTTTGCGAATGATGCGGCGCTGGTCGACATAATGGTCGCACTCCCCAGCCTCCATTCTCCGCGCCGTCTCAGCCAGCGGTGCCAGGTCATCGGGGTGGGTAATCTCAAATGGCGACATCTGCAGCAGTTCATCCGCGGTGTACCCGGTTATCTGGCAGAACTGTTCGTTAACGCGCTCGTATCGCCGGGTGGTGGCGTTTAACTGGGTCATGCCGACGAGCGTCAGTTCAAATGCCGCCCGAAACTGCTCGGCGGTCGCACGCTCACGCTGCTCGGCGGCGATGCGCTCGGTCACATCCATGCCCTGGCTCAATACCGACACCAACTTGCCTGACGCGTCGTAGAGCGAACTACCGTGCCAGTTCATCCACACCATCGACCCGTCTTTCCGATGGTTCTTCACCACGATCGAATCGGTCGACGCGCGACCCGACAACAGCAGTTCGATATGTCTCATCGCATCGGGCATCGACTCCGGCGGGATCATTGGCGGGTCAAGGGTATCAAAGCGCGTACCGATCATCTCCGATGCGGTCCAACCGTAGATGCGCTCGGCGCCGCGCGACCACCGGGTGAACCTGAAATCCGGCCCCCACTCAACAATCGCGATTTCGGAGTTGTCGAGATGGCGTTCGAGCGATTCGCGCGTCGCAACGAGGCTGCTCTCGGCCACGACACGGTCGGTAACATCCACCGCCTGCGAAAGCACTGAGATCACCTTCCCCTCGGCATCGAGCATGGCTGAGTTGTGCCATTCGCAATGAATCTCCGCTCCATCTTTGCGATGATTGCGACAAACCGCGCTAAACCGGGGCAATCGGCCGGAAAGCAGCAGTTCCATCCTTGCCTGCAGATTGTCGAGATCATCTTTATGAATAAATGGATGCTCCAGAAAATTGCTGCCGAGCATCTCGGACTCGGTGTATCCAAAGATTCGTTCGGCGCCCTCCGACCAGCGTACCCAGCGAAAGTCCGGGCCCCACTCGGTAACGGCGATCGGCGAGTTATGGATGTGAAAGTCGAGGCGGTCGCGCGCGGCGTGCATCTGCCGCTCGGCTTCCAGACGATCACTTAACTCGACCGCGTGCGAGAAGACCGAGATCACTCGCCCCTGCTTATCCAGCAGCGCCGAATTGAACCACTGGCACCAGATCACCGCCCCCGACTTAGTATGGTTGCGATTGATTGCGGTGAATCGGGACAAGCGGCCGGCAAGCAATTGCTTCATCAACCCATCGACGCGTGCCACGTCATCGGCATGCATCATGCCCCAGCCGGGCAGATGCTTGCGGGCTTCCAGTTCTTCACGACTCCACCCGAAGATACGGTGCGCACCCTGCGACCAGCGCAGGACGCTCCCATCGACAGTCCACTCCGCAACTGCAATGGGTGAGTTATCAATGTGCGACTCGAGCCGCCCGAGAGACGAGAGCAACGCCGCCTGCTCGCCGGACTCGGCCCGGGCAAATGGCTCGGCGGCGGCGATCAGGCGGGCTATTGTCGCCGGATCGCGATCCCCGGCATGAACCCGGCGGAGCACTTCGGCAAGATTGGTCGCCGGCGACGGTGTCATCTAAACCGAATAGTAGCGTTTTTACGCTCCAACGCGCGATTTTAAGCCCCAGGTGCGGCATTTCGTTGAAATAGTCAACACCCGGCGGCTACATTCATGGTGATGAGCCGTCACCCGATTCGATCCGTAGCAGTTGCCTCTGCTTTTCTTGCCGTCGTCTTCACCGCCGCTGCCCATGCGGTGATTTTGGCGCAGTCGGCCAACCGCAACACATCGGCCCCCACCGGAGGGCTGAGCGCTGCCGGGTGGGACTTGCAGGGCCGGTGGCGCGGATTTCTCGGAACACCCATCAGCAAAAAGTTCTTCGTCACTGCAGGTCATGCCGGCGGCACCGTCGGGACGAAGTTTTTCCTCGGCAGTCGCGTCTTCACCACCACCGCAATGTGGGATGATCCAAACAGCGACCTGCGCATCTACTCCGTCAACAAGAAGTTCGACGCGTGGGCTCCGATGTACACCGGCGAACAAGAACTCGGGAAATACGCAATCCTTTTTGGCAGAGGCACGCAGCGGGGCGCAGAAGTGCGCGTCAACGGCGCACTGAAGGGCTGGGAATGGGGCACCGATGATCAGGTGCAATCGTGGGGGATCAATCGAATCGATGAGATTGTCGATGGCAACTCGGCGGAAGGAAAACTGCTGCAGGCCGACTTTGATCTGGTCGGTGTCGACGGCGAAGGCATCATCAGCGCCGGCGACTCCGGCGGCGGCGCGTTCATCTACAACAAGGCGACCCGGCGATACGAACTGGCAGGCGTAAACTACGCCGTAGACGGGCCTTACAAACGCATCCTCAACGGCCCCGACTTCAACGCCGCACTGTTTGACCAAGGCGGGCTGTACAACGGCAACGCCTTCATCTCCGACCCGCCGGCCGACAAGCCTTCACAGATGTTCATTTCCAGAATCAGTTCCGCCCAAACATGGATCGACGGCGTCTTCTCTGGCCGCACCGCACCGACTTCGCAGGCCCAGCGCACAACCCAGGGCGTGCCCGAACCGGCGAGTGCGGGGCTGATCGCGATGGCACTAGTCGCGCTTGCCCGCAGGCGCGCCAGGCTTACCGAGCATACTCCACCGTCCGCACCTCACGCAGCACGGTCACTTTGATCTCGCCCGGATAAGTCATTTCGCTTTCGATTCGCTTGCTGATATCCCGCGCCAGCTTCGAGGACGCGCGGTCGTCGATCAGTTTCGCGTCAACGATGACCCGGACCTCGCGGCCAGCCTGAATCGCGTAGGCCTGACGCACGCCCTCGAAACTGGCGGCGAGGTCTTCCAGATCTTGCAGCCGTTTCACATAGCGATCCAGACTCTCGCGACGAGCGCCCGGACGGCTCGCGCTGATCGCGTCGGCGGCCATGATGATGGGCGTGTACGGCGTGGTGCTCGGCACATCGCCGTGGTGCCCGGCAGCGGCGTTTAGAACAGCCTCGTGCTCGTTGAACTTCCGCAGGAACTCCATCCCAATAATCGGGTGGCCCCCTTCCTGATCATGGTCCATCGCCTTGCCGATATCGTGAAGCAGCCCCGCCCGGCGGGCCAATTGGCCGTCCAACCCAAGCTCGTCGGCAATCACCTGGCTCAGATACGCCACTTCCAGGCTGTGCCGCAGCACATTCTGCCCGTAGCTGGTACGAAACTGCAGACGGCCCAGCATCGGAATGATCGGACGGGCCAGGTTGGGTAGGTTGGCTTCCTGGGCCGCGTCCTTGCCGTACTTGATCAACTGCTCATCCACCTCTTTCGTGGTTAGCGCCACGACTTCTTCGATGCGGGCAGGATGAATGCGGCCGTCCTGCACCAGTTTTTCCAGGCTGATGCGCGCCACCTCCCTGCGGACCGGGTCAAAGCAGCTCACTACCACCAGGCCGGGGGTGTCGTCGATAATCACATCAACGCCGGTCGCTTTCTCAAACGACCGTATGTTCCGTCCCTCGCGGCCGATGACACGGCCTTTCATATCGTCGGTCGGAATCGTCACGGTCGAAACAGTGTGATCGGCGGTCTGGTCGGCGGCATACCGCTGGATCGCCTGCAGGATGATTTGACGGCTCTTGTCCTTTGCCTCTTCCTGGGTCTGCTCGGTCACACGCTGAATGATCGCGCCGACCTCGCTCTTGCATTCGTCTTCCACCCGTTTCAGCAGCATTTCCTTCGCCTGCTCGATCGGCATGTTGGTGATCTGCAGCAGCTTCTCTTTCTGATGGCGAAGAGTTTCATCCAGATCAGTTTCCTTCTCCTTGACCGTCCGTTCCCGGCCCGTGAGCGAGCGATTCAGTTCGTCAAGATGCCGCTCCTTGGTGGAGAGCGTCTCCAGTTTTCGGTCCATCACGTCTTCACGCTTCGACAATTGCTGGTCAAGCTCGTCGAGTTTCTTGCGGGCAAGATTGTTCTCGCGCTCAAACTTCTCCTTCGACTTGAGTTGTTCCTGCTTCGCGGCAAGCTCGATTTCCTTGGCCTTGTTTTCTGCCTGCAGGCGCGACGTGTTGATGATTTCGTCCGCCTGCTGCCGCGCCTTCTTCAACGCCCCACCGGCGAGCAACTGCATGATTCCAAACAGCGCCCCCGCGCCGACAATAATCCCCACCAGAATGCCGATCGTCAGTTCCATAACATCCTCAACTTCCGGCATATCCCGCAGCACGCAATACGAGTCATTGCGTACACCGAGTGCCGGCGAACAAAGAAATAGTGCAAAGAGGATGTCTGCCCGGGAGGCGTCGCTTCACCACCGGTGAGCCGACCAAGATTAGGTCGGCCGCAGCCGGGGCGAATGCAAGCGTGGCATGGGTGGAGCCCGTGATGGCATATCTGCTGACAGCAAAACCCCCGCAGGCCGACCGTCAACATCACGGCGGGTGTGGTTCGCGGGGATCTGTGGCAACTCGCTCACTGCCGAGGGTCGAGCCAATTGCTCACCCATCGACCGTGACAGCCACAATCCAAGCAGCAGAGCAACGCAGACGGCCAGCGCCCAACTCAAAAAGCTGGTGACCCCTGCAAGATGTTCAGACAAAAATTCCACGGCGGCAATTCCACAGTTCAGTCACGCTCACCGCCGCCGACAAAGGGGCTTACCGCACCAAAAATCGGCGACGAGACTTCCCTGACAAACAACCTTACCCCCCGACCGGAACCTCCGGCGGGCGGCTTGGCGTCGATCGGCCCTCAATAGCGGCCAGCAATCGATCCACCAACCTTCTATCATAGCCCCCATCTTAAGTCTTGCCAAGAAAACGAGTTTCGATGCGCGTTTTGTGGCTTGCTGCCTGGCAGCCGGCTTCTTAGTCGCCAACTTCCCGCCCGCAGGCATGCGCGGATACAGTCTGGGACAAAGTGCCCTCCTGCCCCGCTGGTGCGCATGTTCGTAAAAGAAATGCTCGATTCCGCACCCTCCGCCCGACCGACGCGCGTTATGGTTTTCGCTGGAGGAACGCCTTGAACGCATCAAACACCGGCCAAACACCGTGGCGCGCCCGCTTTGGGGCGGTCATGTTCGCCGCGGTAGCTTTGGCTGCACCGGCTTGCCTGGCCGACGTCCAGCTTACCGTCGGCCCCGCCGCGGGCGCCCAGTTTGCGACTGTGCAGGCGGCGATTAATTCGATCCCCGCCGACACAACTCAGCGGCACATCATCACCATCGCGCCGGGAACGTATACCGAACAAATCCGCGTCAACAAGCCCCTGGTAACCCTCCGCGGCGTCGGCGCCACGCCGGGGGCGACGGTGCTGACCTTCAACCAGGTTGCACAGCCGGGCAATCCGCTGGCCAATGCCAGCACGGCAATCCAGTCAAAGGACTTCATCGCCGACAATCTCACGTTCGAAAACAGCGCCGGGGACAATACCGGCCAGGCGCTGGCGATGTACGTCAGGGCCGATCGCGCGATTTTCAATAACGTCCGCTTTCTCGGCTGGCAGGACACATTGAGATCAGAAACGGGCCGGCATTACTTTCTGAATTGCTATGTCGAGGGCGATGTCGATTTTGTCTACGGCAAGGGCCAGGCGTTTTTTGAGAATTGTACGCTTTTCGCCAAGTCGGGCGGATACGTCACCGCACAGGCGCGCGAAGGACCGACAGAGACCAATGGCTTTGTCTTTTACCGCGCGACGGTGACGGGTTCGGCGCCGGCGGGAAGTGTCTATCTCGGACGGCCATGGCAGGCCTACTCGCGATCGATCTTTATCGAGAGCAGCCTCGGCAATGTCATCAACGCCGCTGGATGGTCGGCGTGGGCGGGAAACAGCAATCACCTCACCAGCTTTTTCGCAGAACACGCCAACACCGGCCCCGGTGCCGCGGGCAGCCGGCCTGCATGGACGTTCCAACTGGGCCCAAACGACATCGCCCCCTATTCCCGCCAGAACTGGCTGAGCGGCAGCGACGGCTGGGACCCGGCTGCCGCGGTCCCCGAGCCAGGGTTGGCCCTGCTCGGAATGATCGTTCCGATCCTCTGCTCACGAAGAAAGTAAGCCCCAGATGACTACATCCATCAAGCCCGCGCAAAAGAATTCCCGACGATTTGCGTCGACCGCGGCGGCGATGTGCCTGCTACACGCGTCATTGGCCGCCGCGAGTCTGCCCGCATTTCCCGGCGCTCAAGGCCCGGGCGCAAACGCCACCGGCGGGCGCGGCGGGGATGTCTATCACGTCACCCGGCTCGACTTCGATCTCAACGGCGTCATTCCCGGTTCACTCAAATACGGGATCAACAACGCCCCCGCTGCAGGCCGAACCATCGTCTTCGACGTCGGCGGCACTATCTATCAGAACGGCGGTGGGGCCAATGCCTGGTTCCGGTCGGGCAAGAGCAATATCACCATCGCCGGGCAGACGGCCCCCGGCGCAGGGATCACCATCGCCGGCGTGGGAACGAAATGGACTGGCAACAACGTCATTCTTCGCAACATCACCGCCCGGCCCAACAAAGACCCCATCAACCCGACCAGTTTCACATATGACGCATTCGCGCTGCAGCTCACCAACTCGGTTGTCGATCATGTCACGGGCACATGGTTCTCCGACGAAGGCATCTCGCTCACCGATGCAGGCAACAACACGACCGTTCAGTATTCCAAAATGAGCGAGGGGCTGAACTACGACTCGCACTCTTTCGGTTCGATCATTGCCACGGAGGTCGATGGCGCGCACTACGCCTATCACCATAATCTTTATGCGCAAAACGGCTCGCGCATGCCCCGACTCGGCAGCGCAACAGGCTCGATCGGTGCAGAAACCGAATTCTCGAATAATGTGATCTATAACTGGATCAATCGGGCCGGCTACTCCGGAACCAATCAGAACAGCAGCACGAATTTCATCAATAACTACTTCATCAAAGGCAACAACAACGGCGCCACCCTCTTCACCGGCGGCGATGCGGCGACCGCACCGGGTTACACAAAAATCTTTCAGTCGGGCAATGTTTACGATGGCAACAAAGACGGTACGTTCAATGGCACCGTCGTCGGCGCGGGGAGTTTTGCGGGGAACAAGACGATTGTGGGCGCGCCGTTCGCCATCAACGGTGTCGGCGCAGTGGATTCTCCGGCGATCGCATTACAAAGCGTTCTCGACCACGGCGGGGCCAACTGGCAGAACCGCAACCCGATCGACCAGCGAATCATTAACGCCGTCCGCAGCGGCACCGAAGAAATCATTGCTGACCTGACCACCGGCCAGCAGGTTGCCGAATGGGCGACGGTTCTGTCGCAACGGGCCGATGCCGGGGGCAACGCGCCATTTAATCGCCCCGTCAACTTTGATACCGATCAGGACGGCATGCCCGACGCATGGGAAATCTCCCTCGGGCTGAATCCGCTGGTTGCCAACAACAACGGCGACTTCGACAACGATGGTTACACCGACCTCGAAGAATACATCAACGAACTCGCCGCATGGCCAGCAACTAAGCCGCTGGTGTGGAATGGCTCTCATGGCAGATACGCCCTGCAGAGCAATTGGACCGCCAACTGGCAGCCTTCGCGATATGATGCTGTGCATATCAACTCCGGCACCGCGACGATCGATGCCGTCGGCCAGGCCGCGGGCACCCTGCAAATCGCGGCGGGGGCGACTGTGCGACTCACCGCCGGCACCAACATTACGCAGAAAGTGCTCGCCATCGCCAGCAGCGGCCGCCTCGACCTCGCCGACAATGCCCTGATCGTTGACTACGCTTCGATTTCACCTCTCGACAGCATCAAGGAACAGATCTTATCTGCCCGGAACGGCGGCGCATGGGACGGCAATGGCATCACGAGCACCCTCGCCGATGCATCTGCGTTCACGCTCGGCCACGGCGAAGCCTCGCTCATTCTGGGGCTGAACGCGGGCGAATTCGGCCTGTTCCGCGGGCAGACCGTCGATGCGACCGCAATCCTGGTGCTCTTCACACGCTACGGCGATGCCACGCTCGATCGGGCTGTAAATCTTGACGACTTCACAGCCCTCGCCGCCAGTTTCGGCCAGTCCGCAACGTGGTCCGGTGGCGACTTTGACGGCAACGGAATGGTCACACTCAACGACTTCACCATCCTGGCAGCCAATTTCGGACTCACCGGCCCCGCAGAGAGCCCGGCCCGCGCTGTCCCCGAGCCAGCGGTCAGCCTGCCGGCCAGCGCCTTGATTCTAGCCAGCCTGCGCCGCCGGCGGTGAGCGGCGACATGGGTAAAGTCAGAAGATGATCGGCCACATCACCCGCAGGCCGCCCCAGATGATGAAGAAGCCGATGATGTCGAACAGGATCCCGGCGCGCATCATCCGGCCAATCGGCACTAGCCCGCTGCCGTACACAATCGCGTTAGGCGGGGTGCTCACCGGCAGCATGAAGCCGTAGCTCGCCCCCAGGCATGCCCCCAGCGCCGGGGGCAGCGGATCGACACCGGCACTCTGGGCGATCGCGATCACAACCGGAATCACCATGTTCGCCGAGGCGGTGTTGCTCGTTGCTTCGCTGAGAATGATCGCAAGCAGAATCGAAACGCCGGTGAGCATCCACAGCGAGCTTGCCCCGATCTTCGCCGTCAGTCCTTCGCCCATCGCTTTGGCGACGCCGGTATCAAACATCAGCGAGCCAAGCGCCAGCCCGCCGCCGAAGAGGAGAATCGTTCCCCAGTCGATGCGCGCTGCCTGCTGCCAGTTGAGTGTAAACTCGGCCTTGCTGAGCCGTATCGGGAGCATGAAGAGCAAGACCGTCGCCGCGATCGCGACAACGGCTTCGGGCATGAACTTGCTCATCCACTTGCCCGCAGGGAGGTGGCTGAACCACGGCAGCGCCAGGATTCCAGGCAGAATCCAAAGCGTGACCGCAACCAGAAACGCGATCAGTGCATTGCGCTGTCCCGCGCTCCAGGGCCCCAGCCGCTGGCGCTCCCCGCGGATGAACTTCATCATCTCTGCCCCATCCAGCTTTCGGGCGCCCGGATCGCGATGCGTCGCCATGAGTACGACAAACAGCGCCGCGCCCATCAACAGCAAGAGTGGGAAACAAAGCGACATCCACTGGAAGAAGGAAATCTCAACTTTCGTCGCATTCCTGATCATCGCGATGCCGATGAGGTTGGGCGGCGAACCGACCGGTGTACCGATTCCGCCGATGCTCGCACTGTAGGCGATCATCAGCATCATGGCCGTTGCCGCCGGCCAGGCGCGGGCGTTCATTGCACCCGATGCGGCCCCGCTGGCCACGCGAACCCTGTGCAGCGCCGAAAGGATGCCAAGCCCGATCGGCAGCATCATCGCCGTGGTGGCGGTGTTGCTTACCCACATGCTCAGCAGCGCCGTCACCAGGCCGATGCCCCCAATAATCCCGATCGTGCTCCCGCCGACCCGTGGCAGTGAAAGAAACGAGAGCGCGATCCGCCGATCCAGCCCATGAACGCTCATCGCCTGCGCCAACATGAACCCGCCGATGAAGACGAAGACGATCGGATCGGCAAAATAGGCAAAGACTTTCTTCGCATCGGCCACGCCGAGCATGATGCACAAGATAGCGCCTAGCAGTGCCGTCACCGGCAACGGGATGACTTCCGTCACCCACAACACCCCCACCGCGGCGAGAATTGCAGCAAGCTTGCGGCCCTCGGGCGTTAATCCAGGGCAGAGCCAGAACACGACAGCGAACGCGATCGGCGCCAGAATGACGCCGGCGAGCTTGCGATATTGCTCAAACTTCTCCTCCGCGGGCGAAACAGTGCCTTCGCTCTGATACTCGGTGATCGAATCCCTGCTCATACCCTTTCAACTCCTTCCGCCTGGCCGGAGTGATCATCGCGCAGAAGGGTTGCGGTGTCTAACCATTCAAGCGGGCCTGATCGAGCACGATTCGGAGTCACCCCGGCACGATCGCGCTCAGCTTCAGGCAGTAACTTGGGGGCACTTCTCCGGTGGTGCGACAAGAATGCCTGCGGATTTACGCAATCTTTATTCTCTCACGCAGGCAGATTGGCTAAAATAGGAGATGTATCAACGAAAAGGTTCAGCCATGCTCTCCCGCCGTCAACTGATTTCGTCTGCCGCCGTCTCGATCGGTTTTTTGGGCGCGCGGCGGCTGTTTGCCGCAATGCCATCGACCCAGCCGGCTTTCAGTGCCGGCTACGGCCCCCTCATCCCCGACCCGGCGGGGCAGATTGATCTGCCTGCGGGCTTTTCCTACCACATTTTTTCGCGCACGGGTCAGGTCATGGACGACACCCTGCGTGTTCCTGGCATGCACGACGGCATGGCGGCGTTTGCCGGGCCCGACGGTTCGACGCTGCTGGTGCGCAACCACGAGCTGAGTGCCGATCTGGGTGCCAATGATGCATTCGGCGTCAACAAAGAGTTGCTCTCGCGCATCAGCCCTGGAAAATTCTACGATTTTGGCTACGGCAAGGGCTGCCCCGGCGGGACGACCACGCTTGTGTACAACACCCGCGAACGAATGCTCGAACGACACTTTCTTTCCCTCGCCGGCACGCTGCGCAATTGCGCCGGCGGGCCGACGCCGTGGGGAAGCTGGGTGACCTGCGAGGAAACGGTCGTCCGGGCCAATTCAAAAGATTACGAGAAAGATCACGGCTACAACTTCGAGGTGCCCGCGACTGCCGAAATATCGCTGGCCGAACCGGTGGCCCTGCGGGCGATGGGCCGATTTAATCATGAAGCAATCGCCGTCGACGCGAACAGCGGCATTGTCTATCAGACCGAAGACCGGCACGAAGGGCTGATTTACCGATACATCCCAGTTGAAAAGGGCAACCTTGCAGCGGGCGGCCGACTTCAGGCACTGCGCGCCCGGGACAAAAAGAGTCTCGACACGCGCAGCTGGGAGGCAGCGCGCACAATGGAGCCGGGCGAAGCGATCGTGGTGGATTGGGTGGACATGGAAGACATCGATTCACCCACCGACGAACTTCGACTCTGGGGGTTCTATGCAAAGGGCTGCGCTCGCTTTGCGCGCGGCGAGGGAATGTGGACCGGTGCCGACGGCATTTACTTCGCCTGCACCAATGGCGGCACGCGCAAACAGGGTCAGATTTTCCGATACACCCCTTCACCGCACGAGGGCACCGACGCCGAGCGAGAGCACCCCGGCAAACTGGAGTTGTTCATCGAACCCAACGACAGCGACCTGATGCAGAACGCCGACAACCTCACTATCAGCCCCGCCGGTCATGTGGTGTTCAGCGAAGACGGCGCCGGTGACAACTTCCTCCGCGGCATCACTCCGGGGGGGGAGATTTACACCATCGCCCGCAACGCCATGAACAATAGCGAACTCGCCGGCTGCTGCTTCAGCCCCGACGGCACCACGCTTTTTGTCAATATACAAAACCCCGGGCTGACAGTCGCTATTTTCGGGCCGTGGGGGTCGTAAGTTTTTTGGGTCTAAGCGACACCGCCCCCGAGCAACATGCATAGCCAGCCCGCTGGATGTTGATGGTGCGTTAAGGCATTCCTTGAATCCGGCAAGCCCCTTTGACAGGACCGGTGCGGGGTCAGGCACTTCGGCAGAACAAGCGCCACCCAAGTTCCAGTTGCTGCGCCAACGACCGTAGTGTTACAATCGTGTGGGAGGTTCGCAATGGACGCTCGCAAAGGCTTTGGGCTGTACGACCTCTTGGTTGCCGCATGCATCTTCATTCTCGGATCAATCGGTCTGCTTGCATTTGCTGCCGAGACAAGAGAAGACAGTCGGAGAGTGCGCTGCGGCAACAATCTTCGACAGATCGGGTTGGCGATGAAGCTGTACGCCAATGAGAATCGTGGCGCTTATCCGCGCACCATATGGGACAAAGTCGACCCAACTCCGATTTGGGGAAGTCCGTACGACGACGAGGGGAATCCTGCGCCGCCGGACCCAATGCGGGCGGCTCCCGACGAGAGACCGAACCCATTCGCTCTGGACGATAAACCCAATACGCAATACCGCCCACGTCCCAACGATGTGACAGCGGCCCTATACTTGCTTATGCGCACGCAGCACATCACATCCGAGGCGTTTGTATGCCCGTTCACCCGCCAGGAACGGTGGGATTTTGGTGGAGGCGCGCATACGGCAATGTCGTGGACGAATTGGAGCGGAAGACAAGGGATTGCCTCGCATCTTTCGTATAGCTATTGCAACCCGTATCCGAGCGAGTCGGCTTCAAAGCTGCTGAAGGGCAGTACCGTCGTCGCCGAGACCTTTGCAATAGCGGCCGACATGAATCCGGGCGGTCACGCGTTGCTTGAAGTGACGCTACAAAGCAAGGTCGAAGAAAAGCGACGCGCAAATAGCCTCAATCACCAAGGTGATGGGCAGAATGTGCTTTATGCGGATGCGCATGTCGAGTTTAGACCCAATCCCTTTGCAGGACCCAAGGGCGATAACATCTACACGTTCAATGGGCCCGAGGTCGCAGAACGAGTGGGTCCCGCGGGTGTGGTTGGTCCCATCTCCGACGCCGACGACACCGTACTTCTTCCGACGGCTCACTCGCTAACCAGCAGGTAACAGAACCGCGGAGACTGGGCTTCTCGCCCTCCCAATCGCAGTCGCTCGCCGGCCCAGAATGCGTGTGCCAGTGCAACTCGCAGATTCAAGAATGCACACTTCTGCGGCATCCGGATTTCGGCATTGATTCGGGTGACTCGCTTCGCCGTTGGTCAGTTCAGAGTTTTGCACTCGTCGCCACCGCAATCGTCCGTTCCTTGCCCGCGACGGCGCAATAGTAGTGGTAGACCACGCCATTGTGCTTCAATAGCCACGGCTTATGTGCAAAGGTGCTGTCAAATGGTTCGCTGGGTTCGATGAGGTGCGGGCCGTCCCACTTCGTCCAGTTCACCATGTCGCGACTGACGGCGAAGGTGTCGAATGCCTGGGGCTTCCAGACGTGCCCGAAGTAAAACATCACCCACAAATCGCCCATGCGGACTACCTGTGGGTCGCCGCTGATGCCGGTGAGGTTGTCGATCACCGGGCCTTCGCCGAAGCGACGCCACTGAATCATATCGTCTGAGAGCGCCATCCCGATCCGTTCCCACCCGCGGCCCTCCTGCTTGCCGTTGTAGTACATGACAAACCGGCTGCCGAGTGATTTTGCCTCGTCGAGGATGATCTGGCTCTTGTAAAGCGTCTTCTTCTCGAAAGCGCGCACGTCGGGCTGAAACGGTGACAGCACTGGATTGGCTTCGACGCGATGCCATTCGGCAACCTTGTCGGGTGCGCGCGTCCACGCCATGCCGATCGATAGCGGATCGGGCTCATAGCCCTGCAGTGCCCCGCCGATGTAGCTGAGCCAGTATTTGTCATCGTGCGTCCGCGGTGCCATCGACCCGCCCCAGGTGTGATCAATCAGCGCCATCCCGCCGTCGGCCTGCCATTTGTCCCACACATCACCCTCGCGAAAGGAAAGAATCTTTCCCAAAGGCTGCCACTGCAGCAGATCGTCGGACCGAGCAAGGTGGGTTTCGTAACCCACCTTGTTCATGCAGACGTACATCATCAGCCACTGGTCTTTCATTCGAAACACGCAGGGGCAATCAACCGCATCGCCATCAGGCCCCCGGAGGATGACGCCGTGCTTATGGGGCGTCTTCACTTCATCATAGACGGCTTCGAGTTCGGATTGAGTCACTTCCATTCTCACTCCACTTCGCTGCTTGAGTAGACAGCCTTGCGCATCCACGCTGCAGAGAGAGAACCACCATGGCACCAAGGCACCAAGAACTGCAAAGAGAGATTGAAACTCAAAGCTCGCGAACAGCACGAAGGCAGAAACGAGAAGATTGGGATTGAACTCCTGGACAGATTCATGATGGCATCCACCCTCTCTCCTTCTTGCCTTGTAGCCTTGGTGGTACGAATGCTTCTTCGCGGGCTTCGTGTTTCACCTTCTTACCGCATCAACGCCACACAACACCTGCTTCACCGCGCGTTGCCAGCCAGAGAGCAAGCCCTCCCGCTGCACCGCGGGCATCTGCGGACGGTATACCGTCTGCGTGCGGGGCAGTTGAGTAAGATCGTCATACGATTTGCATAATCCGCTGCCGAGCATCCCTGCCATCGCCGCGCCCAGCGCCGAGCACTCAGCGACATCGGCCGCAGCGATTGTCACACCCGTGATATCAGCGATGAACTGCATAAGAAACTTGTTGCGCGTCGGCCCCCCGTCGGCATGAATCGCTGCCAGATCGACGCCGGCCTGGACTTTCATCGCGCCCAGCACGTCATGAATCTGGAAGGCAATCGCCTCCAGTGCCGCCCGCACAACATGCGCCTTTGTGCTCAAACCTGTCAGCCCAACGATGGCCGCTGTGGCACCGGGAGACCAGTGCGGCGCACTCAGTCCCGCGAACGCCGGCACCAGAAACACTCCGCCGTTGCCGGTGACGCTTGTGGCCAGGGCTTCACACTCACTGGCGTCTTTGATGATGCCAAACTGCGTGCGCAGCCACTCGATGGTCGCCGCTGCGTAGTTGATGATGCCTTCGAAGCAATAGGTTGGCCTGCCGTCGTGCGTCCAGGCGACCGTTGACACCGCCGCCGCCCCGCCAGGCCGCGCGCGATCGCCGATATTGAGCAGGACCGACGACCCCGTCCCCAGTGTCACCTTCGCCGACCCCGGCGACATACAACGCTGTGCAAAAAGCGCCGCTTGGGAATCGCCCATGACGCCGATGATCGGCACGCGCTTCGCGCCGTCGATCCCGATTAGCTCCGCCTCTCCGTAGCGCGCCGTGCTGCTACGGACTTCCGGCAGCGAGCGCATAGGCACCAGGAAAAGCTCGCAAAGCCGCTCATCCCATCGCAATTTTTCGATGTCGAACAGCAACGTGCGACTGGCATTGGTATGATCGGTCGCCCAAACCGCCCCGCCGGTGAGGCGATGAATGAGATAGGTATCCATCGTGCCGATGCACGCCGACCCATCCCGCAGCGATTTGCCGATGGCGGGCTTGTCATCAACAAGCCACTTGAGCTTTGATGCAGAGAAATATGTGTCAACCTTCAGGCCGGTCTTTGCCGTGATTGCTTCGCCGTGACCCTGCCTGACGAGTTCATCGCAGACCGGGGTGCCTCGCCGACACTGCCAGACGATCGCGTTGTGCAGCGGGCGGCTCGTAGCGCGATCAAAAACAACAATCGTTTCACGCTGGTTGGTAATACTCAGAAACTCAACTTCTGACAGCGGCAGTCGCGCGATGGCTGCCGTAGTGTTACGCCAGATCTCTTCGGCGTCATGCTCTACCCACCCCGGCTGCGGATAAATCTGGCGATGTTCGAGCGACGCCTTATCAATTACCTGTCCGGACTGATCAAAAACGATGGCCTTGGTGGCCGAAGTCGATTGGTCGATGGCGAGGATGCGGGGCATGCGCTAGCTCCGAATGGCATTCGCCAAGCGAGTCCGAATTGCGAGCAGACGCGGTTCGGCAACTCTTCCAGGAGGGCCAACAACTTCACCGGCATCGGCGGCATAGAGATAACTCAAACGCGCCGCGGAGGTGCGTGCGAGTCCTGTCGCAGCGAAATCTGCCTGCCGTGAGTCGAAGATCTCATCCCAGTCGGGCACAAGTAGCTGCAACTGGGTACTAATGCCGCAGATCAAGAGCGATTGATAGGGGCCGGGAAGCTGCGCGAGGATCAGCGCCGGCCGAAGTTTCGACGTACCGCCACCTGTCTGTGGCAACCGAATGAGCACCACATCACCAGCCGTCATTGTTCGGCACCTTGCTTTGGTGGCGGCCATGTGTATTCCGGCTCATCCTCGCCGAACGCGCGAGCGAGTCCGTGACGGCCCGCCGCTCGCCATTGTTCGCCATCGCGCTCGGCGGCAATGAAACGAGCAAAATCGAGGACCTGTTTCTGGCGGTCTTCCGGGAGATGTTCGAGCACTTGTTCAATGGCTTCACGCAGCTTCATGCGGATCCTCCGAGCGACGCACCGATTCTAACAGGTTTTGATGATGATTCGAGACGATTTCGCGCCGTAGGTCGACAAACTGCCCCCAAAAGTCTCGCTAGCGGGAATGTGGAAACTGAGTTAAATCAGTTTCGCCAGCGCCCGCCGGGCGACTTCAGTGCGGCGGCGATCATACTCGGTCCTGGCGGCTTTCTTCGCTGCGGCGCGTTCGAGGGGCTTGGCCACGAATCGTATCTCAGCACGCGCGATCTCTGCGTCCATCTCGGCCAGCGCGCTGACGGTGTACCAAAATGGAAAATATTGCCACTTACCCGCGCCGTCGCGAAATCTCTTTAGCGCCTTCACTCCCGCCTGAAGGCGTTCGGGTCGTCGATCAAAGCCGCCTGCGAGAATGTGTCGCCACACACTCACGGTGCAGCGGCCGCAGCAGAACAGCCCGGCGCTGCCGCCCATTCGATGATCGGTCGCCTGCTCGGCGCGGGTCAGACACTGCTGCAGCGCCGCGGTTGATTGTTCTAAAGCGATTTTCCCGGGTCGGTCGAGTCTGCCAAGCAGCCGCAGCGCCCGGCAGGCCTCCTCCGCAGCGACATGCCGGGCCGATGCAGAGGTTGCCCGCTCGCCTGTAAAGATCGTCCACCCCAGCTTCATCTCCTCCGGGGATAGCGCGAAAGTGTTCACATACGCTCCGGGCTTTGCGTGTGACGCCAGAATTGCCTCGAGAAGGCGAGTGCGCGCGTCAGCGGGCGGTCGCTCGTCCCAGAAAAATGCAGCGTTCACGCGATCGATCGCCTCCGAAAGAGTCATCTTCGCACCCACCATACTGCTCCTTTAGCGCGCGAGTAACTCGGCCGCTACCGCCCCCAGACCTTCCATGCTGATGCCGTAGTGCCTGAAGATGTCCGCCTGCGCGCCGGTGACGGTGTACTCATCGGGGAACCCAACGATTGCAAACTTCGGCGAAAGCCCCGCCTGCAGAAGCAACGACGCACATGCTTCGCCAAGCCCGCCGTGGATCATGTGCTCCTCGACGGTGATGATCGCGCGGCAATCGTTCGCGGCGGTGAGAATGGCTGCCGTATCGAGCGGCTTGATCGTGTGCATGCTGATCACGCGCGCGGAGATGCTCCGCTGTTTCAGATGCTCGGCGGCAAGCAGCGCGTGGATGACCGTCTCTCCGTTTGCGATGAAGCAGAGATCGTGGCCGTCGCGCAGCACCCTGGCCTTTCCGATCGCGAACGCGCTTTCGCCCGCGCGGTCTCCCTGCGTGGCGGGCGACGGAAGCGAGTACATCGCCGCCTTGCCGAAGCGGAGGTAGATCGGCCTTTTGTGCTCCGCCGCCAGGGTGATCGCCTGCTGGGCCTCAAAGTTGTCTGCGGGGACGACGATGTCGATGTTGTTAATCGCCCGAAGGGCCGCGACGTCGTGCAGGGAATGGTGCGTGCTGCCAAGCGCGCCATAGCTGACGCCGGACGAAATCGCGACCAGTTTCACCGGCATGTCGCTGTAGCAAATATCATTCTTCACCTGCTCCAGCGACCGCGCACTTAGAAAGCACGCTGGCGAAACGGCGAATACGATTTTCCCTGCACTCGCCAGCCCCGCCGCTACGCCGACGAGGTTTTGCTCGGCGATACCCACTTCCACGATCTGTTCTGGCAGCGATTGTCCGAACGGCCCAAGCTTACCGCTGCCGCGGGAATCGCTGGTCACCGCAATCACGGCGCGGTTCTGTTTTGCGAGCATCAAAAGCGTGTCGGCAAAAACTTCAAGGTTCGTCCTTCCCATCACCAAGCCAAGAGACAGGGCAACTTCCCTGGCCTGCGGGGTGAACATGGGGGGGGATGGAGCACTCAACGCGAGCCTCCAATAGAACGATGAAAGATGAGCGTTGAATCATGAATCCATCGCACAGCGTTACGCCCTACTTTGACTTCATCGCTCATCGTTCTGCCTTCATCGTTACGTCAATCTCCGCCATCGCCTTCACGTACTCCTCCTTACTCGGAACCCCATGATGCCACTTGCCTACATCTTCCATAAAGCTCACCCCGCGGCCCTTGATTGTGTTCGCGATGACCACCCGCGGCCGCACCGTCTGACGGCTGGGGGAGGCCGGTTGGAATGCACTCGTCAGTTGCTCAATTGAGTGCCCGTCCACCGTCATCACTTCCCAACCAAACGCGGCAAATTTCTCATCGAGCGGTGCGTTGGCGCAGACATCGCGCGTTCGTCCCGTAATCTGCAGCGTGTTGTGATCGATTATGGCGGTCAGGTTGTCCAGCTGGTAGTGCGCCGCGCACATTGCCGCTTCCCAGTTGCTACCCTCGGCCAGCTCGCCATCGCCAAGGAGGACGAAAGTGCGGCAATCTCGCCCGTCTTTCTTCGCCGCAATCGCAGAGCCAACTCCAATCGACAGCCCGTGTCCCAGCGCCCCGGTGTTAAACTCCACGCCCGGGACTTTCCGTGTCGGATGTCCGACGAAATGCGACCCGTACCGGCAAAGCGATTTTAGTTCATCAAATGCAAAAAAACCCTTGTCGGCCAGCACCACAAACAGCGCCTCAACCGAGTGCCCCTTGCTCTGAATGTATCGATCGCGGTCGGGCGAGCCGAAGTTCTCCGGGCTGACGCGCAACACTCGGTTGTACAACACGTTAAGAATATCAATGCAGGACAAACTCCCGCCCGTGTGCCCCGCGCCGGCATGATAGATGATCTCAAGCACCTGCTTGCGATATTGCAGGGACTTCTGGCGAAGTTGGTGATCGGTTAAGGACATGAATTCATGGGCTGTCGGTGCAGCGCCGACGGTCGGACTATAACGGCAGCAGGCGTGCGGAGCGACCAGGCGTTTTTGGATGTTTTGGCTCGTTTGTTGTGATAAAGTTTCGGCGGCGTCTGCGCCGTACCCGACCTTTCTGAATGGGGCACGCCCCCCACAGCGTGGCTGGTGATCAATGCAACGGACTGCGATTCTCATACTTTTGATCAGCGGCTGCTTCATCGGGCTTGTCGGTGGGTGCGCCGCTTCCCCGTCTACCCTACGGCGAGACGAAATTCGTCCAGCGACCAGGCAGCTCGTGCTCGTGCACTACATGCCCTGGTACACCGCCCCGCCGCACAGCGGTGGGTGGGGTTGGCACTGGACAATGAACCACTTCGATCCGGAGCAGGCGATTGCGGGGCGGCAGCAGATCGCGTCCCACTACCGCCCGCTGATCGGGCCTTACGACTCCGGCGACCCTGCCGTGCTGGAATATCACCTGCTCTTGATGAAGCTCGCCGGCATCGATGGGGTGATTGTGGATTGGTACGGCCGGGCCGACCACTTTGATTACGCCACCATACACTGCAACACACAGGCACTCGTGTCGGCGGCGGAGAAAATCGGGCTGCTCTTTGCCATTTGCTATGAAGATCAGACGATCCCAAAGCTAATCGAAGCTAAAAAGCTCGCCGCCGGCGATCGCGTGAGCCACGCGCAGAGCGAGATTGAGTGGCTGGCGCACAACTGGTTTAACCGGCCCGGCTATGTTCGGCTCGACGGGCGCCCCCTGCTGCTTTCGTTCGGGTTTGCAGGGCTGACGGACGAGGAATGGGCCAAGGTGCTCGACAGCCCACCCGACCGCTGGGGCGATCGCCTTCTCTACGCAAGCGAACACCGGCAGCGCCCGTCGTCAGCGGGGGCTTTTGACTGGCCAATTCCCAATGACTTTCCGGCGTCGCTGGACCGGTTTGAGGCGCAAGCGCGAACCATGCCACTGGCCATTCCGGTTGCATTTCCCCGTTTTCATGACATTTACCAGCAGGCCCGTGTCGGCCCTTCCTATGGCAGCATTGCCGACGACGACGGTAAGACCTGGGAAGCGACCCTCGCCCGCGCCCTGCAAGGCGAGACACCGGTTGTCCAAATTGCCACATGGAATGACTGGGGTGAGGGAACGGGCATCGAACCCACCGAAGAGTTTGGTTATCGCGACTTAGAATCTCTGCAGCGGGGGCGGCGGGCGTTCATCGAACCCGCATTTGCATTTGACCGTGACGACTTACGCCTCCCCCACCGGCTGCTGCAACTACGGCGACAGCAGCCGGTCGCTCACGAACAGCCGGAACTCGACCGCATCGCCGGCCTCATCGCCCAAGGCAAAACCCGAGAAGCCACCTTCGCACTGCAGCGGCTGGAGCGGAGGACAAGGTAGCCGCCCGTGCCACTCACTCGCTACGAATGCCCGTAAACATCCCACTTCAGATACTTCCCGCAGGCTTCTTTGAGCACAGCGGCGGTCAGCGAAGGGTTGACGGCGACGTGGTGTTCGTAGCCATTTTCGCAAACATAACGCAGCAAGTCCTGCAGCCGGGGCACTTTTGCCACGGCGCGGTGGCCAAATGTGTTGAGTTCATCATCCGTGGTCGTACCCTCGCCGACATACCCGCGAATCACACCGGCGGTGTCGTCAGTGGTGAAACGCGCGTAGGTCAGCGGGCCGGCGGGGGTGCGACCCTGCATCGCGCCGTAAGTGTTTTCCACGCCAAGAGTTGAGCCAAGAATCGGGGCGTTGGCGATCGTGGTGTCGGGCGCAAAATCCTTGGGCCAGTTGCCGCAATGGAAAAGGACGCACTTGTCGTCGTCCCCGCCGTAGTTGTTGTTCCAGTCGACCAGCGCACTGGGCCGCTGGCTGGCGAGCGACAACGCATACATGCTCAGCGCGCCGGTGATGTCCACTTCGCAGGCGCTGGGCATCAGCGCCTGGCTCATCATGCTCATGCTCGTACACACGTTGCAACCGAAGTTCTGCTGCAGACTGGTCCAACATTGGATGGCAGTGCTGTGGAGGTCGTTGGCTTCGATAAACTCATCAAGCACGATGCCCAGCCGGGCCATTTGGATCATCTTTTCTTCCGGCACCTCGGGGGCAGCGGCGTAGTCGTTGATCGCGGCGAGCTTGGCTTTCACCTTCGCATCGTCAGCGGCAATTTTTCCCGCCTTCCCGAGAATCTCGCTTAAGTCGACCGTGGTGACGCTGATGCCATAGCTTTCCAGGATTTTTTCACTGTAACGGACCGTGTTAAAAGCCCCCGGCCGTGCGCCCACTGCGCCGAATCGCGCCCGCCGCAGGCCTTTCACGGTGCGACACACGGCGACGAATTTTCCCAGATCAGCCTTAAAGGTCGGATCGCTGGGATGCACGACGTGCTTCGTGGTCAATGAAAACGGAATCTTCGCCTGAGCAAGGTTATTGCAGACCGAAATCTTCCCACAGAACGCATCGCGCCGTCGGGCGACGCCAAGCAGGTTGAGGTCGTCGGGATAGCCCTGCACAAGTACCGGCACGTTAAGTCGTGCATGCTTGAGCGTGTCGGCAACGCCCTTTTCATCCCCAAAATTGGGCAGGCAGACGAGCACGCCGTCAATGTCGTCGCGATGTTTACGGAACAGGTCGGCGCACTTGCGGGCTTCGGCATAGGTTTCCACGCCGCCGAGTTTGCTATCCTGCGGGGTGAGCCAGATCGGCCTGATGCCAGCTTGGTCGAACAACGCGGTGAGGTCCTTGCGCGCCTCGCCGACGAGCACATCGGGAAAGAAATCGCGGTTGCCGATGATGACGCCGAGGGTGGTTGTCGTTTCGGGACGGGTTGCCATGCGGGGCCTCCTGTGATGCATGCATGAAATGACCTTAGTCAGAGTGCAATTTCAGTATGAACAGGATGTGTGGAGTTGCAAGATGTGACTCAGATCGCAATGAGTTTGCGCAAAACTGCAATTTCACTGCGAGCAAGCGCGGGTAACTTGCACATTCAGAAGTCCGGGGGGCATCGGCGGAGAGTTTTTTAGGCGGAGACATCATGACACACGCGCAACCGCGTCATCGTTTCGGCTTCACGCTTGTGGAATTGCTGGTGGTGATCGGAATCATCGCACTTCTGGTGAGCGTCCTCCTGCCCACCCTCAACAAGGCCAAGGAGAGCGCCCGGCAGGTGAAGTGCATGAGCAACCTTAAGCAACTTGCCAATGCCACGGTGCAATACATCAACGACAACAAGACGATGCTCCCCGCGGCGGCGGGTGGAAGCCCCAATTGGCATTTGAGCAACAACGTCGAGCGCGGAGTTTACGATTTTCTTTCGTGGCACCGCATCGCCGACCCGGTGACAGGCCGGACTTGGCCGGGCGAACCCGATCTGAAGATTACCAATTCCGCTCTCGCAAAGTATATGAGCAAGGATGAGGGCGTGCTTGAAGAAATCTACCGCTGCCCCTCAGATAACTTGCTGGCCCGCCCAAACATGAACCCCAACCCCGCGCTGAAGAAGTTTCGCTACAGTTACAGCATGAACACCTTTGTTGCTAAACGCAAAGCCACCAAGATTCAGAGCCCGTCAACGAAGGTGCTCTACGTCTGCGAAGACGAACTAACCCTGGATGACGGGCTTTACAACCCCCAACCCGGGGCATGGAACACTGGGAAGATCAATGGTGTCGCATCTCGGCACCGCATTCGCCAGGCAAAGGCGCGTAACGATTTCGGTGGCGGCGCAATCAGTACGGCAAATGAAGATTGCCTGGGAAATGTCAGTTTCGTTGACGGCCATGCCGAAATCTTCAGCCGTAAAGATGCACTCCGGAAACGGCACACCGACAACCCGGTTGACGACCCGAGTGATTTCTAAAGATCCCGCGATCTAAACCGAGAACAACTCCACTGGCCCGGCAAACACGTTGCCGGGCCCCGCGATATGCACAAGGATTGAAATCGAGAGCTTCTCCGCGGTGGGTGGGAATGGCACCGCCATCGCGCCATCTCGGGAGCCATCGCGCGCGGGTGCCGGAGACACCTCAGTTGCGTCGATGAGCACTTCAGCCGGCCCTTTGATGCCGCTGATCAGAATGCGCCCCCCCGTCTCCTGCATCGATTTCGGCGGGGTGAAGGTAGTGCGGTAAATGACGTACCCCGCCTGCGTCACCGAGTGCCCGCCAGCGGTGCCGAGGGTGATCCGCTCCCACGAATTCATATCGGCGGCAGCGATGGCCTGATTGGGGTCGGGCCGGTCGGGCGTAACTGGGCTGACGCGCCAATCGGCCAGCAGGTGCCGCTTCTGCACCGGCTCGACTATCGGCGGTAGCGCGGCGGGGGCGACGGATTGCAGCACCAGCTTCGACGGCTTCAGCCCTTCCGCGGTGGCGGTAATGGTAATCTCGCCCGGCTCGCGCGTGGTTTGCACAATTAACTGCGCGATGCCGTTAAACAACGACCGCGCCGACGCCTTATCAGGCTCATGGCATTTCGGATCGCCGTTGCCCGTGCCGAGCAGCACCGCAGGGCCGGATATGGTAAAGCGAACATAGTCCCCCGCGGTCGGAACGGGGTTTCTCTCATCATCAAGGGCCGCAACCAGGATCGGCAGAGCCAGTTGTCCGTCAGCGGGGACGGTCGAGGCCCTGGCATGCAGCATGGGAAGAACGATCAGCTCGCTCGCCGGGCCGGTGGTCACTTCCTCCTGCATCGCAGCAAGCTCGCCGGCGATGTAACCCTTCGCGGTGAGCAAGCCGGGGACAAATGGAATGCGCCACGTCGCCATCTCGATCGGATCGACCCGCTGCCGGCCCAGCGAGCGGTCATTGAGCAGCACTTCGGCCTCGTCACAATTGGTGTATACCTTCAACTCGACCATCTCGCCGGGGCGGCGGTTCCAGTGGCCCAGCAGATGTACCATTGGCTGATTCGACCACCACGCCTGGTGCAGATAAAACGAGTCTTTCTCAAATCCGCACGCATCGAGAAAACCCATCTGCGAGTTCACGCACGGCCAACGGCCGGGCATCGGCTCGCCGCGGTAGTCGAAACCTGTCCAGACAAACAATCCGGCTACGTACGGGCGAGTGGACACGAACCGCCATGTCTCCCGCGCCGTCTCACCCCACGGATGCTTCTCCGAATCGTCGGCGGCGAGGTGGCATGCCGATTCGTCGGTGGTGTAAACCCCGCGCGTCGAAACCATACAGTGCGTCTCGCCGGCGATCAGCGGCTTGGCTGGAAACTTCTCGTGATAGGCATCGTGCGTCGGCAGTTGGTAGTTAATGCACATGACATCGAGCGCGTCGCCAATGCAGCCGTCGTTTAAAACCCCCCCACTCACGGCGGCGGTCACCGGACGCGTTGGGTCGAGGCGCTTCACCTCGGCAACCATCGTCTCGGCGATCTGTTTGCTCACCGGCGAAGTCTGGATCGATTCTTCATTGCAAATCGACCAAAGAATGATGCTCGGATGATTGCGGTCGCGCAGCACCATGCTGCGAAGCTGACTCATGTGCTGCGGCGACGACCCAAACGCGCGGTTTTCGTCCATTACCAGCATGCCCAGCCGATCGCACGCATCGAGCAGTTCCTTCGCCGGCGGGTGATGCGCGGCGCGGTAGGCGTTGCAGCCAGACTCCTTCAGTTTTTGGATTCTGAACGCGTGAATGGAATCCGGCAGCGCCACCCCAAGACCGGCATGATCCTGATGATTGCAGGTGCCCAGGATCTTCACAGGCTGGTCATTGAGAAAGAAGCCTTCCTTTGCATCGAAGCGGATAGTTCGAAAGCCAAACGTCGTCTCAACGCAATCCAGCGACTCGCCGGCATGGTTAAGGGTTGTGCGGAGCGTGTAGAGCGATGGGGAATCGATCGACCAGAGCGCCGGCGATCGCACATCAACCGCCGTCTGCAGCGCCTGGGCGCGCCTCGACGGGATGGACAACTCTCTGGCGACCTGTGCGACGATAGTCCCGTCGGGGGCGATGATCTCTGACAACACCTCAATCGACGTCACCGCAGGCAGCGAGTTATGCACGGTCGTCTCAATCGCCGCGGTCCAGAGCTTTCTTTGCAACGGTCGCGGGGCGACGAAAACGCCGCCGTCGGGCACATGAATCGGCGATGTCTTGGTCAGCCAGACGTGCCGGTAGATACCCGCCCCCTCGTACCACCATCCCTCAGCAAATGTGGCATCGACCCTCACTGCGACGACGTTAAGCGTTTCGCCATATTGCGCGACGTCGCTGATATCGATGGTGAACGGGGTGTAGCCGCAAAAGTGGCGGTGCAGGAGGTGGCCGTTGACATACACTGTGCAATGTGTCGCCACGCCGTCGAAGGTGATGCTGATCCTTCGCCCGCGGTCGGATTCGTCGAGGGCGAAGTGTCTGCGGTACCACCCCACCCCGCGGGGCAGGAAGCCAGCGCTAAGGTGATTTGATGGATCAAACTTGCCTTCGACGCTCCAATCGTGCGGCAGTTTGAGCCTCCGCCAATCCGAATCATCGTAGTTCACGCGCGCCGCCCCGCGCGACCAGCCCGCTTTGTGGTTCATGTACGCGGCGACGTGCGTATTGGGCAAGGGCGACTCGATATCGCCGAGGTGAAACAGCCAGCCGTAGTCAAAGTTGAGCTTCTCACGCATGTGTAGGCGATTGTACAGGATTGGCGGGCTATTCTTCTGCCAAATGTCACCGGCACGCAAAACGCCTGAATGGCGAAATGCACCCTGCCAGGTAAACCGTTCGCCTTCCTCCACACCCGTTCTTCGGAATTCGTCATTCGAGTTTGATTCCGATTTCTGGCTTCGTCATTCTGGCTGAACAGCCAGCTTTGCCTTCCACTCGGGGTACTCGGTATCGACGAATTTCTTCGGCCAATACTTCAGCCACTGGTAACCGGTTCGACGTTCGATGCTGATATCCGCCAGATCATAATACACCTTGCCATCTCGATCGCCGAAGATCGGTTTGTTGCTGCCGATCTCATAAAACCGCGCCCACATCGGCGGAGCGGTGGGGTCTGCAACCACGAAACGATCATACCCGCGCGGTGTGCCTTCCTGCGGGCGATCTTCCACCCGGATGCCAACAATCTTCACCGAGTCAAGCCAGGCATGGGCGGCATCGACGGCCCGCACAACCTCCCTGGACGGCGCTTCAATCGCCATCAGCGCATGCACGATGCCAATGGTCTCGCACCCGCTGGTGCTAACCGGTTCAAATGTCCTGGCAGATTTCGGAGTAAAGTCGTTTTGATCGTGCTGGGCACACCACGCAGTGAGCTTGCCGTCAACCCTGATCTGCGTTTTCAGAATCACCTCGATACCCTTGTCCCAGGCCTGCATTGCCGCGGCGCGGTCGGCTGTGGGGACAAACTGATACAAGCTGTCATCCCGAGCCACCTCGCGGCAGAAAAACATGAGGCGAACGGTTGTTCCGTCGTTGTAGGTAATGTATTGGCTGTAATCCCCGCGATGCGGGTATTGCTGCGGCCAGCCGCCTGATGGCAGACGCGCTTCCAGGATGTATCGCAAGCCTCTCTCGAATGCATCAGCATACTGCTGTTGCCCGGTAGCGACGTGCATGCGTGCCAGATAACGCAGCTCGTCGGTGGTCGCACTGTTATCAAACGTAGAGCCAAGCTTAGCAGGGTCACCATCGTACAACTTCGCAGCGGTGTCAGTGTTGCTTGGCCAGCCCCCTCGGGGCGACTGGTGACTGAGGATGTTCGCGGCAATCAGCTTCGCCTCATCCGACCCAAACCACTCCGCGGGCTTGCCGAAGTGTTTGTTCGCCGAGGTGCCGGCGGCGGGCAGATTTGCGTGCAATCCCAGCAGGCAAATGAAGGCGAGAACGAATTGACAGCGCATTGGCACTCCTCACTGCAGATTCAGAGTTGTCCATCGAAGCCTAGAACCCAATACTGGCCCCGCCGTCGACAGGCAGGCAGACACCCGTGATAAACCGCGCCGCCGGCGATGACAGATAGACCGCGGCCCAGCCGACATCTTCCGCCTCGCCAAACTTCGCCATCGGGGTTCGCCCGAGAATCTTCGCTTGTCGTGCGGGATCATTGGCCATCGCTTTTCGGAGCATCGGCGAATCAATCCAGCCGGGCGCGATTGCATTGACACGAATGCCGTGCGGCGCAACTTCGGTGGCCAGCGAACGAACCATTCCCAGATGCGCCGCCTTGGCCGCCGAGTAGGCGATGACCATCGGAATACCGATGAGTGAGGCCATGGATGCGGTGAACAAAATGTGCCCGCGCCGCGACTGAATCATCCCCGGCAGCGCCGCGGCAATCAGCGCGTGGGCTGCGTGCACATGGGTCTGCATGACGGCATTAAACTCATCAGGCGTGGTTTCATCGGCCATTTTCTTGAGATGAATGCCGGCATTATTGATGAGAATCGACAGCGACGACTCTGAGACGTCCTGTGCGCGCGCGATCAAGTCTGCGGCATGATCGAGATGGGTCACATCATGCACAACCATCGACGCCGCCGGGCCAAGTTCTCTCACCGCCGTCGCAAGTTCAGTTTCGCGCCGGCCCACGAGGACGACCTTCGCGCCCGAGCGGGTCAGGCATCGCGCCATTCCAAGGCCAAGCCCCGTGCCCCCGCCGGTGATGAGGGCCGTTTCGCCGGCGAGGTTGAAGGATGAATCGTGCAAGGCAGATTGCTTTCTGAACAGCGGGTTGTTGCTGACCAGCCGACAGGTTCAGGCTTGAAAGACCGATTTCAAGTAGGCGGCATTTGCGCCAAAGTTTTCTTTGACACTTTTCCCGCCGACGCGCGACCGTTCCAGGGTCAGCCATCCTGAGTAGCCGATTTCGTCAAGTGCCTGTTTCACGTTCTTCATATCTAGCCGCGGGTTGTCCTGCAGCCAGTGGCCGTCGTCGTCGGTGCAGTGAATTTGACAGACGCGATCTTTGCCAAGTTTGCGAAGCTCATCGCCGACGTCCAACCCGGCCTTCAGCGGCGACTGAAAATTGAAGTACGCCTGAACGCCGGGCGAACCGATTTCATCAAGCAACCGATTGTAGCCATCGGCATCGGTGTTGGCTTCAAGCCCGAGTACGAGCTTCGCTGCCTCGATCTGCGGCGCGTGTTGCCGAAGCCGATCGACAATTTTCTTGCGAATGCCTGCATCGGTGATGTCCCCACGAACACCCAGCGGCAGGAAGCCGACCCGAATCTGCATTTGGTGCGCTGTTTCCATCCACTGCTCGATCGTGCGATCTGCAGCGGGATGATCGGCGAACGACTGCGCGTAGTATGCTGTCATCGCCAGGGATGAAAACGCCAGGCCGGTAGCCTCGGCGGTATTGATAAACTGCTCGCGAATCGTGGCATCGGCAAGTTGATTATCAAACTGCGGCCGCTGGCCCAGCCCGCCCATGTCCAGCTCGACGCCGTCGGCTCCGATTTCCCTGGCAAGCTTGATCGCCCCAAGCTTCTGCCGCTTCAGCAGCATAATGTCACAAACAGAGATTCGATAGCGATGGAGATGGTTGCCGGCCGTCGGCTGCCCAAGCGCCGTGCCCGCCGCGAGTCCCGCCACGGCGGCAAGGGTAGTTTTTACGAATCCCCGGCGGGTCAGGCGGCCTCCGGTTGTGGTTTGCGGCTCATTAAGCATGTATGGCATGGATTTCCTCCGTCTGACGCGTGGACAACAACCTGATTCCGCGCCAGGCACTATGCCCCATCACTCTGAAGTTCGCATCTATTCGTTGCGGTTTGTATAACAGTTCTGCCCGTTTTCCGAAGCGATGGGCTGCAAATTCACCGGGTATCCTGATGCAAGGCGTCGGCGGTGTTCGAGCGGCCGGGTTCGATTTGCGTTTTGGTCAGGAATGAAGGCTGCAGATTTATGAGCACGTGGGTCGAGCAATGGGATATCTTCGAGTTTTCAACAGCCGGCCCTACCGAGGGCAATCCGTTTGTTGATGTCAGCTTTGGAGCGAAGTTCTCGCAAGCTGGCCGCGAACTGCTGGTTGCAGGCTTCTATGATGGCGAAGGCATTTACCGGGTACGGTTCATGCCACCGGCGCAGGGTGAATGGCGATTTGAGACCCACAGCAACTGCAATGACCTAGCTGGCAAAGCCGGGACTTTCACCGTCGTCGCCCCCACGGGCAACAACCGCGGGCCGGTGCGGGTTCACAACACCTTTCACTTCCAATACGCCGACGGCACACCCTACAAGCAAATCGGCACCACTGCATACGCATGGACGCACCAGGGCACCGAATTGGAAGAACTCACCCTCACCGCGCTCCGGCGGGCACCGTTCAACAAGATTCGCATGTGCGTCTTTCCGAAACGCTATGCGTTCAACGCCAACGAGCCGCCCCTTTACGCCTTTGCAGGTACAGCACCCAACAAGTGGGATTTCACACGTTTCAACCCCGAATTCTGGCGTCACCAGGAAAAGCGGATTTCGCAGCTACGCGACATGGGGATCGAGGCCGATCTAATCTTGTTTCATCCCTACGATGAAGGTCACTGGGGCTTCGATCGCATGGACGCCGCCAGCGACGAGCGCTATCTCAAGTATTGTATCGCTCGCTTCGGGGCCTACCGCAATGTGTGGTGGTCAATGGCCAATGAATTCGACTTCATGAAGACGAAGCAGCCCGCCGATTGGGATCGTTACTTCGAGATAGTTTGCGAGAATGACCCATTCGACCACTTGCGCAGCATTCACAATGGCCGGCTCATCTACGACCACAACAAGCCGTGGGTCACGCACGCCAGCATTCAGAATGGCAGCGCAGTCGAAGACTTCGGCCGGGCGATATTGTATCGCGACGTGTACCGTAAGCCCGTGGTATTTGATGAAGTAAAATACGAAGGCAACATTCCCCAGCGGTGGGGAGACATCTCCGCCGAGGAGATGGTGCACCGATTCTGGCAGGGTACGATCGCCGGGACATATGTGGGGCATGGCGAGACCTACAAACACCCGAATGATGTTATCTGGTGGGCCAGAGGCGGGGAATTGCATGGCAAGAGCCCGCCACGCATCGCATTTCTGCGCAAACTGCTGGAAGAAGGCCCGGCGAATGGCCTCGAACCGATCGACAAGTGGCAAGACGTTCACACCGTCGGCGAGGCCGGGGCCCACTACCTCGTCTACTTCGGCAAGCTTACCCCGACCGAGTGGGAGTTCAGCCTGCCGCGGGCAGGCCTGAATGCGGGCATGCGGTTCAGGGCAGAGATCATCGACACATGGAACATGTCCGTCGAGGCTGTTGACGGCACCTTCACCATCATCGAAGACGCCACCTACCGATATCGCAGTGAGAGCCTGCGCAAGATCAAACTACCGGGAAAAAAGTGGATGGCCCTCCGCATCACCCGGCTCGAGGGCGACCGGGTGACCTTCCACGAAGGCAAGAAAATCTACGGCGAAGGCTGATCGCACGAGCTGCTCATCTGAGTTTTCTTGCAATCTACGCCACCACGGCACGACACAGGCTCTGTAGCAGCGCTGCGCGTGCATGCTGCCATGTCTAAAACGGGCGTTTAGAGGAGAAGAATCATGTTTTTAATCCGTCCGCGCGAGTCTGCGCGTCTTCTTGCCGCTGCCGTCGTCACCGGGCTTGCCGCGATTGCATCGGCTCACCAAGTTGTCTACAGCGGGGCAATGTCCGGCCCAGCCGAAGCACCCCCGAATGCCTCGCCGGGAGTGGGCATTGCCACTGTCACCGTTGATCTGGACTTGGCGACCTTCCGAATCCAGGCGAATTTCTCCGGACTGACAGGCACCACAACCGCCGCGCACATTCACGGATTGACCGCGGTCCCGGGCGCGGGCGTTGCGGGCGTTGCTACGCAAACGCCGTCTTTCACCGGCTTTCCGCTCGGCGTAACTTCGGGGGTAATGGACACAACCTACGATATGACGCTCGCCTCAAGCTACAACGCGTCGTTCATCACCGCCAACGGCGGGACCGTCGGCGGGGCCTTCCAGGCGCTTCTCACGGGCCTCGAGCAAGGCAGAACTTATTTCAACATTCACTCCACCACCTTCCCCGGCGGGGAAATCAGGGGCTTTCTCATCCCGGAACCGGCCAGCCTGAGCCTGCTGGCAGGCATTCCACTCATCATGCTCCGGCGCAACCGAAAGACATAAGACTCGCTTCTGCGCCTCATTTTCGGCCCGCAAGCTACCACAAGTGCCAAACCCCGACCCCCGTCGGGGTTTGCTCTTGCGCCCTTTCCAACGAAACGATCGCGCATTGCAAGCGTCGCGGGTTTTCCGCTTGCGACGTGCGGGGTAAAACAACTAATGGTGCCATCGGACGTATGTGGAAACCCAGAAAGCGGCATGTTCTCAGCGCGATGCATCCTCATTATCACAGCACTGCTAATCGGAGTTGCCTCGATCATGGCACATGCAGAAACAATCCATGCCTCAGTATCAGATTCCGCCGGACAATCGCCGCGGGTGCAGTATGGGGTGAACAAACTGATGGAGGCCATCGCAGCGGTTGGCGAGCGGGCAGAGCTGACCGAATCAATCGCGGGAAAACCGCGGCAGTTGTTCATTTCAATACGACAACCACACGGCGACGTAAACACAAGTCAACCCCTGCAGCCGCAGGGCTTTGCGATTGGTGCCGAACGAGGCTCGCTGTTTTATGTCGAAGGTGCCGACGAATCGGGCGTTCTTTACGGCTGCCTCGAACTCGCCGCCCGAATTCGCGCCGCCGGCAGGCTGCCGGATGAGCTGAAATGGGTCGATGCCCCCCAGTTTGTGCTCCGGGGGCCGTGTATCGGCATGCAAAAGACGTACATTCTGCCCGGCCGCAAGGTGTACGAATATCCCTACACCCCTGAGCTGTTTCCATTCTTCTACGATAAAGCGCACTGGACTGAGTATCTCGATCTGCTCGCCGATCTGCGCATGAATACACTGTTCCTATGGAATGGGCAGCCGTTTGCCTCGCTGGTGCGGGTCGCCGAATATCCCTATGCCAACGAAGTAGACGATGCAACTCTGGCGAAGAACCAGGAAATGTACCGCTGGCTCGCCGCCGAAGCCGACAAGCGCGGCATCTGGGTCGTCCAGAACTTTTACAGCATCATCCTGCCCAAGCCCTTTGCGGAGAAACACGGCTTTGATACACAACTAAGCCAGCCGAATGATCTGGCCGCCGACTACACGCGCAAGAGCATCGCACAGTTCGTCAGAGAGTTTCCGAACGTCGGCATTATGCCCTGCCTCGGCGAAGCGCTGCTCGGCGTGGACAACCAGACAAAGTGGCTGAATGAAGTCATCCTGCCCGGCATCCACGATGGCATGCGCCTCGCAGGGATCGGTCAAGAGCCGCCGGTGATCGTGCGCACCCACGCGACCGATGCGAAGAGAGTGATTCCTGAGGCGCTCAAGGTCTATAAGAACCTCTACACCGAAGCCAAGTTCAACGGCGAATCGCTTACGACACATGAACCGCGCGGCGCGCGACAGGATGTGCACCTGACCATGAGCCGGCTGGGCAGTACACACCTGATTAATGTCCACATTCTGGCCAACCTGGAGCCATTCCGATTTGGGAGTCAACGTTTTATAAAGAAATGTGTCATCGCAGGACGCGACCGGCTCGGCGCGCGAGGCCTGCATTTGTACCCGCTGGCATACTGGGATTGGCCCATCGCCCCTGACGTTGCTCCTCTCAAACAGATTGAGCGCGATTGGATTTGGTTCGAGGCATGGGCACGCTACTCATGGAATCCGGATGTTGACGACGAACAGGATCGAAGCTTCTGGATCAGTCGCCTGTCCGGCTACTTCGGCAGCGAGCACGCTTCAGAATTGATTCTCGACGCGCTCAACGATGCAGGTGAGTGCGCACCGCGGATACTGAGGCGATACGGCATTACCGAAGGCAATCGGCAAACCATGTCGCTCGGCATGACGCTCGATCAGCTCGTCTCGCCGGACAAATATCGTGCGTTTCCTGAGCTCTGGGAATCGCAGGCCCCGCCGGGTGAACGGCTTCAGGAGTTTGCCGCGCGTGAATGGAACGGTCAGGCCCATGAGGGCGAAACGCCGGTCAGCCTTAACGCCGAAGTTTTGAGGTTTTCCGAGAAAGCAGCCATGGCGATCGAAGCAGCCCGGCCGCATGTCACCCAAAACCGTGACGAGTTTGACCGCATCGCCAACGACATTGCCTGCATTCGCGCGATGAGCCAGAATTATGTCGCAAAGACCATTGCCGCGATGAAAGTGTTGCGCTTCCAACACAGCAATGACCCCGCCGACATGGTCGCGGCGCAAATCGCGATGGAAGAGAGCCTCCACCACTTCCGCACCCTCGAAAAGCTGACCCGCGACACCTATCGCTACGCCAATACGATGCAGACCGGCCAGCGAAAAATCCCCGTCTCCGGCGGCACAGATGGCAAGCCGGCCAACTACCACTGGTCGCAAATGCTCCCGCTTTATGAGGCCGAGTTCGCCGATTTCAACCGGCGCGTGGAACGCATCAAGGCCGGCAGGAGTGGCGATATTGATGAATCATCGCTTGCAAAAGTGCCCGGCGCCGACTTCAAGGTGCTATCACCTGGCGCCCAGCGGTACGAGGTGCAGATCGGAGCGATGGTCTTCACCGACCGGACCGCGGTCATTGAATCGCTGATCCCTGAACTCGCGGGCGGGCATGGGATCCGTTTCAGTCACGCCGGTGCCGCTGCCGGCGAGCCGGTGGCGGTTGAGTTTGAATGCAGGGAGCCCGTGGCTTTGGTCGTTGGCTATGTGAAGGATCCATCCAACGTTTGGCTGAAGGTGCCCGATCTGGAAACCGATGCACTGGCCGACGAGCGCGGCGGTGCCGAGCCTGTCGTCCTCAACGCGGCGGCCATCAGCGGCCTGGCGGCGATCGATCTGCATACATTTCGCTTCCCCGCGGGCAAGAACACGCTCGACCTCCGTGGCAAGGGAAGCTTTGTTATTCTCGGCGTCATCCCGCAAACCGCTTCGCTCACCAAGCGCGACGCGGGTCGATCAGCAGGTAGTGCTGTGGGAGAAAAGAAGTGAAACCGATGCTTTCACACGACCAGTTTCGCCCGCTAGTCGAGCAATTCAATCGCGATGACAACGAGGACATCATCAATACCATTCCCAACGCGCAAAGTTGGGACTGGATTGCCGCCAACGCCCCGCTGTTTGACTGCCCAGACCCGGCTATCGTCGAGATCTACTACTACCGTTGGTGGACCTACCGCAAGCACATCAAGCAAACCCCCGCCGGGAAGATCGTTACAGAGTTCATCAGCGATGTACGTCACGCTGGCAGCCACAACAGCATCAGTTGCGCCGCTGGATTTCACCTTGCCGAAGGCCGGTGGCTGCGCGAGCAGGCATTTCTCGACGAGTACACCCGCTTCTGGTTTCGCATGAACAATGGCAAGCCAGAGCCCAAATTTCACAACTACAGCAGTTGGTTTCCACGCGCCATGCTCGACCGTTCCTTTGCAACTGGCGAAACGGCGATCCTGATCGATCTGCTTGACGATCTCATCGCAGACTATGCGGCATGGGAAGCAGAGAAATCCCTTCCCAGCGGCCTGTTTTGGCAGTACGACGTGCGCGACGCGATGGAAGAATCGATCAGCGGCGGCCGCAAGCACAAGAACTTCCGCCCGACGATCAACAGCTATATGTTCGCCAACGCGCAGGCAATCGCCCAGATAGCCTCACTTGCCGGCCGCATGGAAATCGCTGAGCGGTTTAACATCAAGGCAAGCACCTTGCGCGCCCTCGTTCACGATAAAATGTGGGATGAGTCGTCGCAATTTTTCAAGGCACAAACCGAAGAAGGCCCACTTTGCGACGCGCGCGAAGCCATCGGCTTCATACCGTGGCAGTTTAACCTTCCTCAGGCCGGCTGTGAGCGGGCATGGGAGCAACTCGCCGATCCGCACGGCTTCTGGGCACCCTTCGGAATCACCACTGCCGAGCGCCGGCATGCGCTGTTTCGCTCCCACGGCGTTGGTAAGTGCGAATGGGATGGCGCAGTGTGGCCGTTCGCAACCTCACAAACGCTTTACGCGCTCGCCAACCTGTTGCGAAACTACTCTCCTCCGCTGTCGACTCCGCTAGGGGCGGATTGGCGGCGCGTCTACTTCGACGCACTGTACACCTACGCGAAATCACACCGTAAAAACGGCATTCCGTACCTGGGCGAGTACCTTTGCGAGATGACCGGAGAATGGCTCAAGGGCGATAATCCTCGCAGCCGGTACTACAATCACTCGACGTTCAACGACCTCATCATCACGGGTCTGATCGGGTTGGTACCGCAGCCCGATGATACACTCGTGCTGCATCCACTTTTGCCAGCGGATACCTGGGAGTGGTTCGCTCTCGAAAACGTGCCGTATCGCGGACGCAGTGTGTCGATCATGTGGGATCGCTTTGGTAAACGCTTCAATCGCGGTGAAGGACTGCGGGTATATGTTGACGGCACCGAAGCTGCGGCATCGCCAAAGCTCTCTCAGTTGACCGTCAGGATTGGATCGCCCCCAAGAACATCAAGGACGTAGAGATGATGCAGACAGGATTGATTCTGCGTGCCGCTAAGGGAGCTCCACGGCATGGCTCTCAGGCCCTGCCGCGCCACGACGTTGTGCCAGATTTCGCCCGCGGACCACGCCCGACTTTGCCCGAGAGCCAGGTCGTTGCACCCCGATTCTTGTTGACCTGCATCCTTGGGTTATGGGCGTCCTTAACGGTGCCGGTCATGATTGCCCAATCGACGCGCCCGCAGCATGCCATCTCACAAGAACGCGGGGAACTGCGCTATGCCGTTGACGAGAAAGGTAACCGTGTCCCCGACTTTTCCACCGCGGGCTATCGTGGTGGCGGGGTCGCGATTCCCAACCCTCCCGCGGTCGTTTTCGTTCCGGCCGCCGAGGGCGATCAGACCGACCGTATTCAAGCCGCGATCGACCTCGCGGCGACTTTCAACACCGATGGCAATACGCCGCGCGTCGTCCTGCTAGGCGAAGGCACATTTTCCGTCGGCGGGTCGCTGCGACTGGGCACATCCAACATCGTCTTGCGCGGCAGCGGTCAGAAAACGGTCCTTCTCGTCGCCGGCCATGACCGCCGCACGCTCATCGATCTCCGCGGTTTGAGCGATCGAAATCTCGAATCAACAGTCGCCATTACAGACAATTACATTCCCGTAAACTCTACACGCATCGGCGTCGCCGATATCGCCAGTTTCAAGGCCGGTGATTCGGTCATCATCACCCGCCCTTCCACCGCTGAATGGATCAAACAGTTGCAGATGGACGACATGGGCGGCGACCGACACGGATTCAGCTGGAAGCCAGGCTCGCGCGACATCGCGTGGGATCGCACCATCATCGCAATCGATGGCAATTCGATTGTCGTCGATTCGCCAATCACTCTCGCCATCGATTCCACGCTGGGAGGGGGAACCGTCTCGAGATACAACTGGCCGGGGCGCATCAGCAATGTGGGCGTTGAGAATCTACGGATGCAATCTGCATTCGACTTAGGCAATCCCAAGGATGAATCGCACGCCTGGACCGCTATTGCAATCGAGAATGCTCGCGATGCATGGGTGCGGCAGGTTAGCTTTTACCACTTCGCCGGCTCAGCAGTGTGCGCTTGGGAAACGGTGTCGCGGCTGACGGTGGAAGATTGCAAGTACATCGACCCGATCAGCGAGCATGGCGGTTGGCGGCGCAACGCATTTTTTACGGCCGGCCAGCAGTGCTTGTTTCAGCGCTGCTGGGCTGAGAATGCCATGCACGCGTTTGCCACCGGTTTCTGCGCAGCAGGGCCGAATGTGTTTCTGCAATGTGAGGCACCCGATTCCCTTGATGACAGCGGGCCGATCGATAGCGCTTCGTGCGGCACGTTGTTCGACAATGTAAAGATCAACGGCAACAACCTGAATCTGAAGGATCGACAGGGACGCGCCCAGGGCGCTGGCTGGTCGGCATTTAACTGCGTGTTGTGGAATTGTGAAGCCGGTGTGGTGAAAAATGATGCTCCGCCAGGAGCGCAGAACTGGGCATTTGGCACCCGCGGTGAGTTCGAGGGGCGGGGGCATTGGCAAAACTCGGCCGATCTGACTTCGCCGCTAAGTCTCTACGTTGCTCAGCTTTCCGCGAGATTGGGCCGCGATGTGGCCGGTGAGACTGGCTTCATGGCTTACTCAACTGAGGCATCGAGCAGCCCCACGCCCGAAAAGGCTGCCGAGTTGATCGCGGCGTCAAGACAGCGTGCGCCGACGCTCGGCGAGTGGATCGATGCCGCTGCCACACGATCACCAATCGACGTCGAGAAGCGCACCGCCAAATCCATTGATTCAATCTGGCAACCGGCAATCGCCAAGCCCGCCAAGCCCAGGCGACTCGCGATTGCGCAGGGCCGACTCACCATCGACGGGAAGCCCGCTGCCGGACACCGGCGCGAGGGACAGTGGTGGCGCGGCAGCATTCGGCCAATCGGGCAGTTTCAAACGCAGCCTGCTCTCACGCGCTTTGTGCCCGGTCGAACCGGGCTGGGATTGACCGACGATCTCTCCCAAGTCGCCGCTGATATGCTTGAGAACGGCAGCCTTGCATTCGACCACCATTACGGCCTCTGGTACGACCGCAGGCGCGACGATCACCAACGCGTGCAACGAACAACCGGCGACGTCGCCCCGCCGTTCTTTGAACTCCCTTTCGCCCGCAGCGGTCAGGGTACCGCATGGGATGGACTGAGCAAGTACGATCTGACGCGATACAACCCGTGGTATTTTGATCGTCTGAAGCAGTTTGCCGGGATAGCCGACGCGCGCGGGCTGGTGCTCATTAACCAGCACTACTTTCAGCACAACATTCTGGAAGCCGGCGCACACTACGCTGACTTTCCCTGGCGCACCGCCAACAACATCAACGAAACCGGCTTCCCCGAGCCACCGCCGTATGCTGGGGATAAGCGCATCTTTATGGCGGAACAGTTTTATGACATCAACAATCCGCATCGCCGCGAGCTTCACCGCGCTTACATCCGCAAATGCCTCGACAACCTCTCTGGCAACAGCAATGTCATCCATATGACCAGCGAAGAATTCACCGGCCCGGTGGCATTCGTTGAGTTCTGGCTCGACACCATTGCCGAGTGGCAACGTGAAACGGGGAATGACGTTCTTGTGGGCCTGAGCGCCACGAAGGATGTGCAGGATGCCATCCTGGCTGATCCGGAGCGTGCGAAGTTAGTGGACTTAATCGACATTCGTTACTGGTGGTATCAGGACGATGGTGAACTCTATTCCCCGCCGGGTGGTGGCAACCTCGCGCCTCGACAGTGGGCGCGCGTGCTGAAGCCAAAAAACCCATCGCGGGAACAGGCGATTCGGGCAATAAAGGAGTATCGCAAGCTGTATCCCGATAAAGCCGTCACCTGGTCGGTTGACGGCGTCGGCGGGCTTGATTGGACCGCGACATTTGCGAATTAGAGCACATGATATGAAGGATTCTGAACGGCCTAACTCGACGGGATACAGCTTCGCCAGAGTGCGCCCGATTGCGCCTGCGCAATCGCGTTTTACCGGCGGTTTTTTCGGCGACCTTGTCATCACCTGTCGCGACTCAATGGTACCCGTCATGGGCACGCTCATGGCCGACACCGAACGGCCGCGCTATGTGGGCAATTTTGAAGTGGCAATCGGCGCTGTTGAAGGCCGCCACAGAGGCCCGCGGTGGAATGACGGCGATTTTTACAAATGGCTCGAAGCGGCAGCGGCAATGTACGGCATCACGCGCGACCCTCGGCTCGCCGCGCAGTTGGATAAGCTCATCGCATTGATTGGCCAGACACAAGAACCGGATGGGTACATTCATACCGACGTTCAAATCGCCCAAAGGGCAGGCGACGCGAAACCGCGGTTTGGAAACCCGATGGATTTTGAGATGTACAACCACGGACATCTCATTACAGCCGGGTGTGTGCATTTTGCCGCGACCGGAAAGCGCACGTTGCTCGACATTGCCATCAAGGCGGCCGACTTCCTCGACCGCGAGTTTGCCGATCCACAGCCGGCGCAAGCGAGACACGGAATCTGCCCTGCCCACCTGATGGCGTTGACAGATTTGTATCGCGTCACCGGAACAACGAAGTACCTCGATCTGGCGATGAGGCTTCTCAACATGCGCGATCTGGTCACGCAGGGAGACGATGACAATCAAGATCGCATTCCCTTTCGCGAGCAGACAACCGCCCACGGCCACGCTGTAAGGGCGACATATCTCTACGCCGGTGCCGCAGACGTTTATGCCGAGACAGGCGACGAGTCGGTCTTTGCTCCGTTGCAGCCAATCTGGCAAGATCTGGTTGAGAAGAAGCTCTACATCACTGGCGGCTGCGGGGCGCTATTCGACGGCGCGTCGCCCGACGGAGCGATCGATCAAACCAGGATCACGCGGGTGCACCAGGCTTTCGGCCGGGCGTATCAACTGCCGCACAGCACTGCACACAACGAGACATGCGCCGCGATAGGCAACATGTTCTTTGCCTGGCGCATGTTTCTCATCACCGGTGAATGCAAGTACGTCGATCTGGTGGAACACACGTTCTACAACAGCGTGCTGGCCGGCGTGAGCCTCGACGGCACCTCGTTTTTTTACACAAACACATTACGACAGTTGAACGACATGCCCTGCGAGCTGCGCTGGCCCAGACATCGCGAAGCATTTATGACCTGTTTCTGCTGCCCGCCGAACGTGGTGCGCACGGTGGCCCGGCTGAATGAATACGCTTACGCACAATCTGACGATGCGATCTACGTCACCCTTTTCGGTTGTAGCACATTTGAAACTACGCTAAACGGGGAGATTGTCCGGATCTCGCAGAGCACTCGCTATCCATGGGAGGGCAAAATCCAGATTTTGATTGATCAAAATCGGGCTGAGTGGGATCTGCGCCTACGTATTCCCGCTTGGGCGCGAGGTGCGACGCTGAAAGTGAACAACCAGCCACTACCAGACCCGTCCGTGGGCGAGTTTGCGAGCATTCGACGGAACTGGCGCGCGGGTGATTGCGTGGAACTTGATCTCCCAATGCCGACGAGGCTCCTTGAAGCGCATGATCTCGTCGAAGAAACGCGTGGGCAGGTGGCCGTTATGCGCGGGCCGATCGTTTACTGCCTCGAATCGGCTGATCTTCCCCAAGGCACCGCGGTGATGCGCGTTTACCTGTCTCGCCAAAGCCAGTTTACGACGCACTGCGACCCGTCGATCCTCAAAGGCGCGGCGGTGCTGCGCGGCAAGGCATTCGCCCGGCCGATTACCCCCGCTACCGGTGCCGAGAATGCGCTTTATCGAAGAGTTTCCGCTGAGCCGCTCGCAGACATCGACGTCGCACTGGTGCCCTATTTCGCATGGGACAACCGGGGGCAAGGCGAGATGACTGTCTGGCTACCCAGCATTGACTGAACGCCACGATCATGCCACCACCCAACCTCACCGCTGAGAAACGAGACTTGCGCCTCTGGTATCGCCAGCCCGCGACGGCTTGGGAGCAGGCGCTGCCGATTGGAAATGGCCGGCTTGGTGCCATGATCTTCGGCGGGTTGGAACTGGATCGCCTGCAGTTCAACGAAGATACCCTCTGGACGGGCCGTCCGCGCGACTATTTGCGTGCCAATGCAGCGGATGCCTTGCCGGAGATCCGCAAACTCATATTCGCCGGCCAATCCGAGGCCGCCGCGGGGTTGGTTCGCGAACAGTTTCTATCCGATCCGGTGCGCCAGAAGGCATATCAGCCATTTGGTGATGTTCGGATGTCGTTCCCAGAGCAATGGGGCGTAACCGATTATGTTCGCGAGCTAGACTTGACCACCGCAGTCGCCGCGACAACGTATCTGTTTAATGGCACGCGATTCACAAGAGAAGCGTTCGCCAGTCGGCCCGCCAACGCCATTGTGTTACATCTCACCGCCGACACTCCGGCGAGCGTGACTTGCACCCTGAGGCTGACTTCGCCTCACAAACGAACGAGCGCGCGGCTAATCTCCAACGATACGATCGCGATTGCCGGGCAGGTGCAGGATGGCGTGCCGCCGCACGAGCTGGGGTTGTTGTTCGAATCGAGGATGCGATGTCTTCCCAAAGGAGGCCGGTTCAGTTGCTCACAGGACGGTTCAATCCGAATCGAGCGAGCGGACAGTGTTACCTTTTTGCTTGTGGCCGCGACCAGCTTCACATCGTTTGACGACATCTCGGCCGATCCCTCTCAACGCTGCGAAGCGGCCATTCGAACGATTGCCAATGAAACCTATTCAACGTTGAAACAGACGCATATCAGCGATCACCAAAGACTCTTTAGCGCCGCAGCGATCGACCTGGGCCATAGCGATCTGGCTAACGAACCGACGGACAAGCGACTGCAGCGACTGACGGACTTCGTTCATGCTGCCGAGCGAACTGGCGCCGATGTCAGCGCGGCGCTCTCCGCCGACCCGGCCTTGGTCTCGCTCTATTTTCAGATGGGTCGCTACATGCTCATCGCGTCGAGCCGGCCGGGTTCTCAGCCAGCCAACCTGCAGGGCGTCTGGAACGAGCTACTCAACCCGCCGTGGGAGAGTAAGTTCACGACCAACATCAACTTCGAGATGAACTACTGGCTCGCCAATCTCACCGGCCTTGGTGAATGCGAGCAGCCGCTGTTTGAGTTGATCCAGGACCTGCGCATTACCGGAGGGAAGGTCGCTCGCGAGCAATATGGCGCGCGGGGCTGGGTGCTGCATCATAACACCGACCTCTGGCGCGGTGCCGCACCGATTAACAACATTGACGGCCTATGGCCCACAGGAGGGGCGTGGTTATGCTGGCACCTGTGGGAGCGATACCGATTTACCCGCGATCGCGCATTCCTCGAGCACACCGCATACCCGGCGATGAGGGAGGCCTGCCTCTTCTTTACCGATGCGCTGATTGAAGATCCCGTAACGACGCATCTCGTCACCAACCCGTCACATTCACCAGAGCAAGGCCCGCTTTCCGCAGCGCCAGCGATGGATATGCAGCTCATCCGCGCACTGTTCGATAGCACCATCGCCGCAGCGGAGATACTGAATGCGGATTCGGATTTGGTGAGACAGATCCGCACGACGCGTGCCAGACTTGCACCGGATAGGATTGGCTCACACGGGCAATTGCAGGAATGGCAGGACGATATCGATTCACCCGGCAACAATCATCGCCACATGTCCCCGCTGTGGGGTTTATATCCGGGCGACCAGTTCACTCCGTCGCACGACGAGCTCTTCGCGGCTGCCAAGCGACTGCTGAACTGGCGCGGCGACGGCAGCACCGGCTGGAGCTATGCCTGGCGCATCCCACTCTGGGCGCGCGTCTTTGATGGCGCGTTTGCGTCGCGCCAGTTGTCGCTGCAACTCTGCAAGAAGACATTCTCGAATCTTTTCGATAAGTGTGGACCCTTCCAAGTCGATGGCAACTTCGGTGCCACTGCCGGGATTGTGGAGATGCTGCTGCAGAGCCACGAAGTCGATGCCTCCACAGGTTGCGTGGTCCTGCACCTCCTTCCCGCACTTCCAGGGTGCTGGCCGCGCGGCTCGGCAACCGGATTGGGAGCGCGCGGCGGGTATACCGTGGACGTTTCATGGGACGGCGGGGGCCTGACAGGCGTCACACTCCGCGCAACCGCCGACGGGCAGTGCGTCGTGCGACACGGCAAACATCAGCAACAGATTGCAACACCCCTCGGTACGGTAGTTCGGCTTGATGGTGCGCTGGTTAGAATGAAATAGGTTCGCTATTTGAGCCTGCGATTGCGATATTGCGCAGGAGTTTCGCCGGTGATGGCATGGAAAACCCGCGTCATGTATTGCACGCTGGCAAAGCCACTTTCTCGCGCAACCTGCTTGATAGTAAGCCCGGGGGCAAGCAGCCGATCTTTCACCTTATGGAGCCGCACGCGCTGTATCTCCTGGTGAATGGTTCGCCCGAGGATCTGCTTCATCCGCTGTTGTAGGCTGGCGCGTGACATCCCCACGTGGGCGAGAACATCAATCACCTGAAGTCCCTGGCAGGCGTTATCTCGAATGAACCGGGCGGCTCGGGCAACTTCTTCATCTTCGCTGGCCACGACGTCGCTGCTCCGCCGGGTGACCACGCCACGGGGCTTGACCTTGATCGGCTTAACATCCTTCGGGCTTTTCCCGCCCGCCATCATCCGGTCGAGCAATTGCGCCGCCTCGTAGCCAATGCTCTCGGTATTCGGGTCGATGCTGCTGAGCGGCGGAATGGCCAGCTCACAAAGAGGCTCGTCATTATCCACCCCCACCACCGCGACCTCATCCGGCACCGCTAAACTGCACCGCCGACACGCATCGAGCACTTGCAGGCCAAACTCATCGTTGCCCGCCATGATGCCCAGGGGCCGTGGCAGCAACTGCACCCAGTCCGTCAGCGCATCCTGCTGCTCTTCCCAACCGAGGGGCTTACTGGACTTCGGATTGCTGAAGACATCGCAGGAAAACCCAGCCTTAATGACCGAGCTTTTGAAAGCATCGCATCGCTCGTCCAAGGTGGGGTTGACGCCGCGCGGCCGGCTGTAAATCGCGAAGTGGCGAAGCCCGCGTTCGAGCAGATGTTTTGCCGCCATTTCACCAATCTCGGCATTATCGACGCTTACAAACGGAAACGGATACTCTGCCTTGGTCACACGCAAGTTGACGGCGGGCACTTTCGTCTTGCGCACCAGGTCGGCGGTCTCTTTCGAATCGATACGCACGAGGATGCCATCGCCGTGCCAGTTTTTCAGCCAGTTTGGGGGCGGATCATTCTCGCCGTGCGGGCGCACCCAGGTGGACCAGTTGCCAATTGTGCGATTATATTTGGCGATACCCCGCAAGATTCCTCTCCCGTACGCGCCAGAGGTCTCAATCAACAGTGCAACATGACGCATGCTTGGGTTCCTCACTCTGGGCGCGACAATAGTTTAATGATGCCGAAGCGGCAAAGATCGCATCGAATTTTGAACAACTTTTCTATCGACAGAATTCGCTTCACCTCGCCGTGCGTTATATGGTAATCAAATTACGTTCTAGAACAATCGCTATTTTGCCTCGCGAAGGCATCGAGTGAGCGGCCATGGCGCAACGACGCAAGTCCGGAATTCCCAATGTCGCGCTTCTGATCGAAACGACGCGCTCGTTCGGCAGGCAGGTGTTGCGCGGCATTGCCGACTATGGCCGAATCTACGGTCCGTGGCTGTTTCATATGCCCACAGAGATTCCGCTCCGGGGCGTGCCGCCGAAGGATGAATGGCAAGGCGACGGAATCATCGCGCAGCCGCATCAGAACCAGAGCTTTGTCAGACAACTTGCGGAGGCCGGAATTCCGGTCGTATCGCTCTCCGGCCCCCCGGGCGTGGCAGGATTACCCGCGGTGCGGCCCAATCAGGATGCGGTGGCTCGCCTGGCGATGGAGCACTTTCGCGAGCGAGCGTTCGTCCATTTTGCCTACTGTGGCAGCCCCAGCGAAGTGAAGTGGCCGCCGACGGGCAAGCTCTTCAAGGCGATGGCCGAAGCCGACGGCTACCCTTGTGCCATCTACGAAGGTGGCTATGCGCAAGCAGCTCGCACGTTGCGGCTGGCGGACATGGCCAAGTGGCTCCGCAGCATGCCGCGCCCGGTGGCACTTCTCGCAGGTAATGATTTACGCGCCCGGGAGATTCTCGACGCGTGTCACCTGGCAAAGCTGCACGCACCGGAGGAAGTGGCCGTACTCGGTGTGAACGACGACGAGCTTATCTGCGAAATGGCCAATCCCCCCCTGTCGAGCGTGATGCATAACGGACGGCGCATCGGCTACGAAGCCGCGGCGATGCTGCACCGGTTGATGATGGGAAAAAAAGTGCTGGCCGATGTTGTGGTCGATCCGCTGGGCGTGAAGAGCCGGCAGTCGACCGACCTCCTGGCAATTGACGACGCCGACGTCGCTGCCGCCGTTCGGTTCATTCGCGAAAATGCGTGCAAGGGGATTCGAGTGGATGATGTGTTGGATCAGGTGCCGTTATCAAGGCGGTCGCTGGAGAAGCGATTCCGACAGTCGCTGGGCCGTCTGCCCCACGCGGAGATCCGCCGGGTACAGATCGAGCGGGTCAAAGATCTGCTGGTGACCACCGACTATAAACTGGAACGAATCGCCGAAATCACGGGCTTCTCGACCGCGCAATACCTCGCCGGGCTGTTCCACCGTGTGGCGAAAATGACGCCGGGCGCCTGGCGGCAAGCGGGTAGGGCGCGAACCCTGCACACCCACTGACACCCCGAAGCGTCCAGATACCAACTCAAGCCCGCCCGTTGCGCTTGTTGATAAAACTTCGTCGCAAAAGCGAACTCGGGAGGGCCTGATCGTGGTTTAGACTTCATCGCCATGACGAGGGTAGTGGTTGGCCCGGACGGACTTCGGTCCGCGGTGCTGGCCCGGCGGTAGAGGACGATCTGACATGTCTGCAGCACGCATAGCATCAACCGGTCGCGGCGCGCGTTCGCGCGGCCAGGCCGTGGTTCGGTCGATATCCGAATCGCCCCAATTGCCTGAAATCGCCCGCCCCACGTTTCCGATCCGGGTAGTGGATATCCGGGAGCACGGGGCCAAGCCCGGCCAGGACTGCACCCGCGCCATCGCAGATGCGATCAAATCAGCAGTCAGCCAGGGGGGTGGGCGGGTGTTGATTCCTGAGGGGAATTGGCTCACCGGGCCGATTCATCTTGCCAGCAACATCGACCTTCATCTCAGCCGCGGCGCGACGCTGCGATTTTCTGACGATCCCGACCGATACCTGCCCGCCGTCTTCGTTCGGTGGGCGGGGCAGGAGTGCTACAACTACTCACCACTGATTTATGCGCGAGGCTGCACGGATGTCGGCATTACCGGCAACGGAAAAGTGCTTGGGAACGGCATGCGGTGGTGGGCGTGGCAAAAAGCTGAGCAGGCGTCGAGCCAGCGCCTCTACAAGATGGCCCTGCAGCAGACGCCCGCTGAGCAGCGCGTGTTCGGAAACACCGAGTATCCGCTTCGGCCTCAGTTCATTCAGTTTATTGATTGCCAGAACATTCTGCTTGAAGACTTTGCAATCGAGGAAGCCGGCCCCTTCTGGAGTGTTCACACCGCCTATTGCCACAATGTGTTGATGCGGCGCCTGCACATTAACACACCCACCGGCCCGAACAGCAATGGGATCGTCATTGATTCGACGCGCAACGTGCTCATTGAATCATGCGAGTTGAACACCAAGGACGACTGCATTTCGCTCAAATCCGGCCTGAACGAGGACGGCTGGCGCGTGAACCGGCCCACCGAGAATGTCACAGTCCGCCGGGTCCGGTGCACCGGCGGGGATGGTGCCATCTCCTTCGGCAGCGAAATGTCCGGGGGCATTCGCAACGTGCGAGTGCACGACTGCACTTGTGAGGGCGTCCGTGTCGGCATTCGCATGAAAGCCGCGCGGGGTCGCGGCGGCGTGGTTGAAGATGTCGAGATTCGCGATATCGCCATGGGCGTCATCAACGGCGATGCGATTCATATCACCACCGAGTACAGCACCTTTGTCAGCCCAGATGGCCGGCCACCCGTCTTTCGCAATATCTTGATCAAAAACATCACATGCAAACAGTCGCAAGCCGCAGCCAGAATGATCGGCCTCGCCGACAGCGCGCTGCAGAATGTCTCGCTGGAACATCTGAAGATGATGTGCAAAGAAGGCCTGTTCTGCACCGCGGGCAATGGAATCCGGCTGATTGACCTTGAGATCACACCCAGCGTTGGCCCGATCTTGAACGTGATCGACAGCCAGGAAGTCTTGATTTCCGGCGTAAACGGCTCGCACGAAGAAGCGGTGTTTCTCGACCTGCGCGGGAGGCGGACCCGAAACATCCGTCTCTGCGGTGAAGAAAGAGTCGGCCAGGTTCGCCCGGCGGTCGTGCTGGGAGTAGACGTACCGCACGATGCGGTCATGCACGAGTAAGCGCATTCCGCGCCCGGCAGCGTTATGATCGCGCCAGCGGCGTCTATCCAACGCCCGGCTGGCATGACCACTCAACACTCCGACGAGCTTCCTCTAGCCAGTTCACTGCTGCCCGGAGCGCGCGCGGTGACATGGCGAAGCCTGCTCGCCGGGGCACTCGCTGTCGCCTCCATCTGTGCGGCAACACCATTCAACGATCTTGTACTTTCTGACACAAGCCTCACCGCTGGCTTCATCCCACTGGGCGCGGTGCTGTTTGAGTTCCTGCTGATTGTCCTCATTAACGCCCCGCTCAACCGGTATGCCCCAAAATATGCGTTTACTCCCGGCGAGCTTTCGGTCGTGCTGCTGATGACGCTTGTAGGCTGCGCTATTCCGAGTTGGGGTTTGGCCCGCTTTCTTGTCCCAGCACCGGTCGCACCCTTCTTTCTCGGCGGGTATGACGGGCAGTTCTGGCGCACGTTTTCCGCGCTCGGCCTGCCGGGTGGGCTTTTTCCAGTCGAGAATGTGAAGTTGGGAAACGCAAGCACTGTTGCATCATGGTTTTACAACAGTTTGCCAGATGGCGAAGCGATCCCGTGGCGCGCCTGGGCATCCCCCGCGGTCGCGTGGGGCGTTTTTGTCGCGGCGATGCTGGCGACATTGGTCGGCATCTCGCGCATCGTCATGCACCAGTGGGTTGCCAACGAGCGCCTACCCTTTCCGCTCGTGCAGGTCCACGCGGCGCTTGTCGAAGCCCCCGAGCAGGGCCGTGGGCTGAATCGCATTCTGCGCAGCCGGCTGCTCTGGATCGGCCTGGGCTCGGTATTCGCGCTGCACATGCTCACCTGCCTCAACACATATCACCCAAAGACCTTCCCACGCGTGCCGCTCAGCTACGACTTCACCGGCATCTGGGGGGCCGAGCCAATCAGCGGGCAACCGCTTTCGTTCCTCGACAGCAAGGTCAAGAAATCAACGCTTTCATTCATCCTTCTCGGCGTGACCTATTTCATCCGCACTCGCACCGCGTTTAGCTTGTGGGGCGCGTTTATCATCATCAACCTGATTGGGGTGCAACAGGGCATGAGCGGTCAGCCGACCGTTTCTGCGGCGTGGGCCGATCAGAATCTGGGGGCGAGTGTCGCATTTGTGCTCGGAGTGCTTTGGATCGGCAGGAATCACTGGAAGCAGGTGCTGCGAGGCGCGATGGGGCTTGCCGGCGGAGACGCTACACACCGACTTAGCTTCTGGATTGCCGTCTCCGGCGTGGTGGTCATGGTGGGCTGGCTGAGCGTTGCAGGCGTGCAGTGGTGGATGGCGATTCTCATTGTCGCGTTTATCCTGCTGGCACACATTGTTGTGGCGCGCGTCGTGGCTGAGACGGGGCTGCCGTCGTTTCGGTCGGGTATTGGGGTGGCGCAGGTGTACACGAATCTGCCGCTATCGGCACTTGACGGCAAAGATGTCTTTTTCGCGGGCCAGTTTACGATTCTCGGCCCGCTCACAACGCGCGACAGCCTCGCCGCGCTCGCTACAACGGGTATTGGCTTGGCGCGACAGAACGGCGCTGACGACAAGCCCGGCCGCCGGCTCGGCGGCGCGATTGCAGTGGCGCTGGTCGTCGGCTGCGTCGTTGCGTGCGTCACAACCCTCTGGTGCCATTACACTTATCCCACTCCGACACTTCGCGATGTCACCCCGCAGGGCAACAATTTCGGGGCCGTCTATGTCCCGAAGCGGGACATGGGCGACCCGCTTAGCGCTTTCGGTGAAAAGCGTTTCACACCGAAGCAGCATAATCCGTATGTACACATCACCATCGGCTTTGTTGTCACGGGCTTCCTGGAGTTTGCCACGCTCCGATGGACGAGTTGGCCTTTGCTGCCAGTGGGCTATGTGGCGAGCCATGGCAGCTTCATTGGTGCCGCCTGGTTCAGTATTTTTGTCGGCTGGCTCGCGAAGTTGCTCATCGTCCGATTCGGAGGGGCGAGTCTTTTCAACAGCATGCGGCCACTTTTCATCGGCATCATCTTTGGCGAAGCATTGGCGGCCGGCACATGGCTGATCATTAACGCCTTCGTCGTTCTCAGCGGCGGGGTCAGCCAGAGCGTGAAGTTTCTATCCTGATGCGCCTCCGCCGAGGTCAACGCACTACGGGTCGTGCGGTGAAGCCCATCTCCGCGCGCCATCATTCGCCTCGCGACTCCGCGACGAACCCCGCCAGCAGAAATCCCGTGGGTGCGGACGGCTTGTCCGTGCCAACCGCCACTGGCTGCTTGCCGCCGATGCCCCGAAACGCGCCCGTGCGAATCGTCATCCGATGCACATCGCCGGCGTGCAATGCAAACGGCGCGCTATCCAACACACCTCGACCGTTGATCGACAAGTCGTAGGTCGCCCGGGCCGCATCGATATCCAGCATCAGGCGCGCCGACTCTCCCGCGCGAAGCGCGCAAAGCTGCTTCATGTCACCGGCACAGTTGGCGGTCAGGGTTGAGTCGATCCAGGCAAACTGAATGGCTCTGATCGAGCCAAACTTGCTCACGAAATCAACCTCCAGATGACCACTCGATTGCTGCGGCGCGAAGACAAACTCCACCCGCTTCACATCCCCCCGCGGCAACACGCGCGTGACGGCGGCGTGGTCGAAGGGGTCGCGGTTTTCCAGCCGCAGGGTGTCGCCATCGATCATCACGTCCGCCCATTTTGGCTTGTAGATGTTCCAGTCAGAAAACCCCCTGATGCGCGACTCGGTTTCATCAGGTCTAACAGGCACGGGCACCCGACTCACCCAGATATCCTCCTTGCTCATGCTATAGACGAGCCAGAGCGAGCCGTCGGCACGGCTGCCGTCGTCTGCCCATCTCGAAACGCCACGGGTGTATTGCGGACCGATGCTGCGATCGGCCCCGGCATACCGCTGGATTGGAAGCTCGCCTTGAATCAGGCGCATGTTATCAAAGTTGGCACCATCCTTGCCGGTAACAATTGCCAGCGGGAAGCGATTTCGGCGCGATGGATTGTAGACCAGAGCATATCGACCATCCGCGGTGCGATGTGAAAACACCTTCGCCTTGCCGGTCACGAATGTGGGGGGAACTACCGGCTGGCTCCAGGATTTTCCTTGATCGTGCGAGATAGTTACCCACGACATCTTGCTTAGCCCGATGATCGCGCCATCGGGCCGCTCAAAAAACGTGTATGCTTTGCCTGCCACCCACTTCTCGCTATCGCCGGGCACCTTGCCGCCGGGCCAGTTGGCTGGGTCGTGCCATTTCATCCGCCGCGGGCCGAGCAATCGGCCTCTGTCCTGCTGTTCAAGGAACACCGTGTCGGCCAGCAGCGCACGGCACGCATCGATGAAGTCGGCATCGTTCGATGTGGTGTAAACGGGCGGGTGTTTTACATCGCCAGTGGGCATCTGAAGCGTAAACACTTCGCCCCAGGAGTGGTCGGCGCGCAGTTCGCGGACCACCAGCGCGCCCTTGGTGTCTTCGTTGGTCTTGTCCGTGCCGCCGCGCAGGCCTGCCAGCACCAGCATTCGCCCGTTGGGCGCAAGAAAAAAATAAACGCGCAGACACGTGGAGACGCCGGCAGGAAACATCTCGGCCGGGGGTTGCCATGTCTTGCCATCCATGCTGCTGCTGAAGAGCTCGCGCGAAGGCCAGATGTCTTCATCCTTTTCGCACGAGTTCCAGCCAACATACAGCCGGCCCCGCCAAGCCGCCATGTCGACATGATGATGATATGACCACCCACGTCCGTCGGTGAGTTGCGATGCATCGCGGCTGGCGCGAAAAACGCAATAGCTCTCCACACCCACCACGGGCGGTAGGCCGGCGTCGGCAAGGCTTTCGTCAACCCGAGACTGTTCTTCGCCATGAATGGTAATGAGTTCAGACACGGGTGTTTACCTTCGCGTAGAGCAACAGTGGTACGAGATCTTGACTAAAAGACTACCTTGACACGCGCCGGCTTAAGCCCGGCCGCGGCCGCGGTGAGTGTGACGGCGCCGCCGTTGTCGGTTGGTTTCAGGATCACCTGCGCCATGCCGTGGAAGAGCCGCCGCTGGCCAGCTTGGTCGGGTTCATGGCTGCTCGGATCGCCGTTGCCCACGCCGATGATCCTGGCAGGCCCCTTCACCGAGAATTTGACGAGCGAATCGGCATGCGGAGCAAGGCGGCCTTGTTGATCAGCAGCGCGAATCGCGATGCAAGCGATCCCATTCGCTCCGCCGACCTGCAGGCCATCCACTTGTCCCTGCAACTGCATGGCGGCCGTCGTGGTTTCCACCCTCGTCGCCCCGACACGCCGCCCACGGCGAAAGCCAATCGCTTCGAGACTGCCCGCCGTGTAGTTTACCTTCCACTCGACGTGCCCGTTCCGGGGCACCATCTTCCGGCCGAGCGATTGGCCATTTAGCATCAACTCTACCTCATCATGATTGCTGAATGCCCAGACGTCGATCGGCTCGCCCGCGCGGCCCGGCCAGGTCCAGTGAGGGAGCAGGTGCAACACAGGCTCGTCGCCCCACCATGCTTTGAAAAAAAAGTAAAGGTCCTTCTTAAAACCACACAGATCCATCAACCCAAAGTGTGACGCGATGCACGGCCACTTATACGGTATCGGTTCGCCGTAGTAGTCAAACCCCGTCCATACCCATCCGCCGGCGATCCAATCTCGCTCGGCGACGAAAGGCCACCACTTCTGCGCTACGCTCCCCCACTTGGGCGCACGGCGGCTGTAGGAACTTACATAGCCCTTGTCCTTGTCATCGACATACTCACCGCGTGTGCAAACGGTGCTTCCCTCTTCACTGCTGACGATCGGCTGACGGGGTTTGAGCTGGTGATACTTCTCAATGTCGCCCACGGCGATGTAGTTCCAGCCGTGCACATCCACAACATTGGCAAACCCTTCCCCAAGCCCCCGGTCGTGCATCGCTGCGGTGACGGCGCGGGTGGGGTCGAGTTGCTTGGCTATTCGCCGCAGCGTTTTACCGATGCGCTCGCCGGCGATCGACCACTGAATCGTGTGCTCTTCATTACCGATCGACCAAAGAATGATGCTCGGGTGATTGCGATCCCGACGAATCATCGCCTTGAAATCTTCGAGAAACTCCGGGCCGGTGCTCGCAACGCGATTCTCCGCCATCACCAGCAGCCCCAGGCGGTCGCAGGCGTCGAGCGTTTCCGTGGGAACCATGTAATGCGAGCAGCGATACGCGTTCGACCCGAGTTCCTTGAGTTTTTCCAGCCGCCACGCCTGGAGCGCATCCGGCACCGCCGTGCCCACGCCCGCATGCTGGTGATGATTGCATGTGCCCTTAATCTTGAGGTGCTGCCCGTTAAGGAAAAAACCTCTCCGGGCGTCCCACCTGAGAGTTCGGATGCCGAATCTTGTCTTGACCTGATCGACTGCCTTTGAATTCACCTTGACCGTCGATTGCAATTGATACAAATGCGGCGATTCGCACGACCAGAGTTTCGGGTTTCTGATGATCGCGGTCTGAACCACTTCGCCGCTAGACCAGGGCTTGAGCGTCACAGACTTCACCAGAGGCTTGACGCCCGAGATAGACTTGCACACATTCTCCTTAACCATGAAGCGGGCGAGAGATTGCACCGCCACCCGGATTGTGGCGTCGGAATCGTTCACAACCGTCGTCCGGATCTCCACGCGCGCCTGGCCGCCGGCAATGACCGATCGAATCACCACGCCATCGGTCGCGATATGCACCGGCGAGGTCGATGCGAGCCAGACGTGTCGATTGATTCCGGCACCTTCATACCACCATCCTTCATAGCCCGTGGCGTCGACCCGCACCGAAAGCACGTTCGTTCCGCCGTAGTTCACGAGATCGGTGATGTCGTATCGAAACGGCGTGTAGCCGCTGGCGTGGCGGCCGAGGCGGTGGCCGTTGATCCAGACGATGCTGTCGCGAAACACGCCGTCAAACTCGACCGCGAGCCGCCTACCCCATTCCCCCGCGGGGATATCGAAGGTTTTGCGGTACCAGCCGACGCTGTTCTGCGGATGACTCGGGCCGATGGCGCGAAACCCGTGCTCGCAAAACTCGCGTTCATCAATGTGCTCAACAGGTAGTTCGATCGCCCAATCGTGCGGCAAATCGACGGTGCGCCAGGAAGCGTCGTCGAACTTGGCCCCCGCCGCTCCGCGTGCTTCGCCGGCCTTCACGAGCGATCGATCGCGCGCAAACTCGAAGTCCTTGCTGGCGTCGGCGGCGTGGCCGAGCGCAAACTTCCATTGCTTGTCGAGGGAGATTCGTTGTCGCATGTCCGCAGGAAAGTCTATCGCAAACAAAGGAATGCGACAGTTGTACTATCTGCCGTAATCGGGGTCGAAATGCTTTCGCAGGAATGCGTCCTTGCGTGTGAAAAACTCTGCATGTCCATCGGCAAATGCGACATTGCCACGCGCGTCCTGCGAGTTTCGCTTGGACTTCAGTTCATGACGTTCGGCGATCGCGCTGTAGTCCTGGGTAAAGTTGTCCACCCGGTCGGGTGTCACAGTCGGATTGTTCTCGCCGTTGTTGATCGTCAGCTCCGACTCATCCATGAACAAAATCTTGTCCGTGGGGTTTTTGACCTGGTTCATTTTCCGGTGAGGATGTGCGATCAGCGCTGCAGTGGTTCCAAGCGCTGCGGGGTCGAATGCCTTGTTGCCAAACATGATGTTCATCGAAAAACTGTAGCGATACTCCCCACGGCCGCCGTTGAGCCCCTGCGGGCGGTAGGAGAGGTTGTCGGAGGGGCAGCGGAACACCGATTCGAGCGCAGGGTTGACGGTATTCGCCTCTTCCGGCGTGGCGTGCAGCACCTGCTTCGCGCCCAGGTATCGAGTTAGCGCCGAGTGGGTGATGTTCTGATTAAACCCGGTGCCATTTTCACCGGAGTAGTTCCTGCCCGTGATCGGATCGCGCGCCCGCCGCCAGGCGATCCAGCCGTAGTAGGTGTCGGCGCGCGTGTCTTGAACAATCGAGTCCGCTCCCTGCCCCGCACGCCCCGGAAACGCCCCGCCGTTGTCGCTGCAATACATGAGCGTCGCCCCGGCGATCTGCTTGAGATTGCTCAGGCACTGCACACGCCGCCCGCTCTCCTTAGCGCGATTGAGCGTGGGGAGCAGAATGCCGACCAGTAATGCAATGATTCCAATAACGACGAGCAGCTCGACCAGCGTGAAACCGTGTCGGGCGCGCGCAGCATGGCTCCGGGTTCGATTGCGATGCATATCACCTCCGCCAGATGAGCCGCCTTACAAATCGATGGGATCGAGTGTAAGGGGATTGCTCGAGATCGGCAGTGCGATCGGGCGAATCCGTATTGCGATGCAGCGCAACCCGAGAGTAGCCGCTATGCGTCGATTGCGCTTGATTGCAAAACTATTCCGCAAACAGACACTGCTGGAACACGCTGGCCGTGCTACAGTTTGTAATGGCGTTGCATACGCCGCTGCCATTCACTGGCACGGCGGTGGCAGGAGGAACCCTTGGCAACTCGGTTTTTTTTGGTTTTATCGGTACTTTGCTACCTCGTCGTCGACGGCGCTTTCGCGCAGGACCCCGATGCCGAGGCGAAGTACACCGCCGCCATCACCAAGCGGGCCGACGACATCGTCGTCAGGCTCGAGATTGCCGACCCTTCAAAGGCCACGCAAGTCCGCGACCAGATCATGAACCAGTATCGCGCGCTGCGCGAGTTTCATGATGCAAATGAAGCAGTAATTATCGCCCTCAAGACGGAAAACCCCTCCGACCCGTCGAAGCTGGAAGCCGCGTACGCCCCTTTGAAAGAACTACACCGGTCGTTCATCTCCGGATTGGAGCGCGATCTCACTGCAGAACAACTCGATACGGTGAAGAACGGCATGACGTTCAACGTGCTCAATGTCACCTACACCGCGTACCTGGATAAGATTCCGTCGCTGACTGATGAACAGAAGCTTTACATCATGCAGCAACTGACCGAGGCGCGCGAATTGGCCATGGACGAAGGCAGCAGCGAAGCCAAGCACAACGTGTTCGGAAAATACAAAGGTCGCATCAATAACTACCTCAGCCAGGCGGGATACGATCTGCGGGCGGAAGAAAAGGCGTGGCAGGAGCGTCTAAGAGCGCGTCGCGCAGCGGCGACTCAGAAGAGTGAGTGAGCTCGCAGGGTTTGCGCACGGCCCGTCATACACTGCTGCGGATGCGTTCTGTTGAATGTTTGCGGAGGCTCGTCATGGCAACAAAATCGTTCATTACAGCGGCACTGATTTCATGGGCCGCATCGTCGGCCCTGGCACAGTACCCGCAAATCGCTCCAGAGATTCAGGCCGAAGCGAGCGCACGTCGCGCCGCAGCCGACGCGGCCTCCGATGCCGCTTTTGAGGCCGCGATGCCGAGCATCCGGGAGTGGGCCGCCAAGGGTAAGCCCTACATTCCGGGCGCGGCCAAGCCAGAACATCTCCCTCAAGCGGGCATTCCGGCCTTCCCAGGCGCCGAAGGCGGCGGGATGTTCAGCTTCGGCGGTCGCGGGGGAAAGGTGTTCGTCGTCACCAATCTCAATGACTCCGGCCCCGGCAGCTTTCGCGAAGCGTGCGAGGCCGGCGGGCCGCGCATCGTCGTGTTTAATGTCGCCGGCATCATTAAGCTCAAGGAGCGCGTGCGCATTCGTGCGCCGTACATCACCATCGCTGGCAACACCGCGCCTGGCGACGGCGTATGCATCGCCGGGGGCAATGTATCGCTCGACACCCACGACATCATCATCCGCCATATGCGCTTCCGCAGAGGTGAGACCTGGGTTGGCGACCGCGACGATTCCATCGGGGGCAATCCCATTGGCAATGTCATGATCGACCACGTCTCAGCAAGCTGGGGCCTGGACGAAAACATGAGCATGTATCGCCATATGTACAAGCCCGAAGATGGAAGCAAAGAACTCAAGCTTCCAACAGTCAATATCACGATTCAGAATTCGATCTTCAGTGAAGGCCTGAATAAATATCACCACGCCTTCGGCGCGACCATCGGCGGGGTGAACAACGTGTTTGCCCGCAATCTCTTCGCGTGCAACACCGGCCGCAACCCCAGCATGGGCATGGGCGGCGACTTCAACTTCGTTAACAATGTCGTCTACAATTGGCGGCATCGCACCATGGACGGCGGCGACCAGAGCAGCCGGGTGAATGCAATCAACAACTACTACAAGCCCGGCCCAGCCACCGCCGTAGGTGCCCCAATCAGCTATCGGATTATCAAGGGCGAATCGCGCATGCCCAAGGGTTCGACAACGCGGGAATATGGCAAGTTTTATGTCACCGGAAACATCATCGAGGGCAACGAAAGAGTCACCAACGATAACTGGGCCGGCGGAGTGCAGTTTGCCGACAGCGAAGACACGCGCGGGCAAAGCGTGTCAGAGTATGGAAAACGATACCTGGAAGCCTCAAAGGCTTCGGAACCATTTCCCATGTCGCCGGTGACCATCGTCCCCGCGCAGCAAGCCTACGAGCAGGTGCTGGCCAACTCCGGCGCAACGCTTCCCCGCCGCGATGCGGTTGACGAGCGCGTCGTCAACATGGTGCGATCCGGCACGATTACAAAGCCCGTCGTCGCGCCGGACATCGTCGAGCAGTTGAGTCAGGTCAAGTACTCCGAAGAGCGCGTGAAGGACCTGGTCGAGCTGATTCAGCTTGGCATGATCACCGACCCGTCGCAGGTCGGCGGCTACCCGGACTACAAGGGCGAGCCTTACGAAGACAGCGACGGCGACGGCATGACCGATGCATGGGAACTGACGCACGGCCTGAATCCCAACGATGCATCCGATGCGTCACAAGATTGCAACGGTGATGGCTACACCAACATCGAAAAGTTCATTTACAACCTCGATCCAGCCCGGAAGATCGACTGGAGTAACCTGGATAACAACAAGCCGGTTTCGCTGAAAATGGCCGAGTAAACCGATTAACCAGTTTGGTTAAGTTTGTTGCACATTTGGATTGGTGGGCAAACTTTCGGCGCGTTTTGGCGTATGTTCATGCTGAAGACGACCACAAATGGACGCCGCTCAGGCCGATCCGGTCGTTCAGAGATTGCTTTGGCTGTGGGCTGCTCTCCCGCCGCACGCCGAAGCGTACGATCCTCCTCCGCCAGGCTAGGTGAATCTCCTCCTCCGCATCACCTAGCCCAGCACCGGCCCCCTCAGGCCGGTGCTTTTTTTTGTGCTGAGAGTCGATGCTTGCAAGGTCAGGACAATTCCGGGGAGCAAGACTGATACACTTAGTGCCTGATTGGAAGAACGCCTGCTCCCACTGATCGATGGTTGAGGATTACAACACTTCGCCCTTTTCTGTTCCTTCTTCAACACCCCTCTCACTGATACCGTTTCAAGTACCATGCTACTCGACCTGAATTCGTTCAAACTCCAACTCGCCCTGCGCGCAGCAATTCATGGCGACTGGGTGACGCTCTCCCTCCAACCAACCGCTGAGGGAGCAACCTTCTGCCAACGAGGCGTTGCGGGCGCAATCAGCCTTCGCCCGCATGACGGCGTTATCGGATACGCCCTCTCGTTCAAGAGCAGTTTTCGAACTCGCATCCGGCTGAGTTTTGCGCTCAAAGGTGAGACCGAGTTGTTTCATCTCATCCCCGGCAACATTTTTGGAGATAACAATGCGCCGCATGTGCGGCCGAACGAGTTTCCGGTGCTCGCCGCCGATCGCGTTGCCGAGCGAAATCGTGCGCCGCTATGGGAGTTTCGGGCCGACCGCGCCTCACATCCGGTGAGCATGCTCTGCTGCGCGCGCGGGGCGGTTGGTGTTTCGATTGATCCATACTCGGAATGCGACGAGGGCGATGATGGGTTTATTCGCAATGGCGTCTTCGCTGCCCTGCCGAATGTCTTCGGCGTTGCGCTGGGCTATGGCAACTCGCCGATGACATTTCATAACAAGACTGTGTTTACCCCCGCGACGGCACACGAGCATCATGGCGCAGCGGCCAGTGGCACCATATATGCCTGCGCGGGTGGCCGGCGGGCTGCACACGCGATCATTCGATCGATCCACGGGCAAATGCGCGATGTGCCGGCGTTTCAGAAGTCGTATAAAGAAGCCTTGGCTGCGCTGGCAGGCGCATTTGCGGAAGTCAACTACTCGCCGGAACTGCGGCAGTACACTAATCGAAAGTGTGCCGTCCCGACTGATACCGACTTGCAACCCTGGCGGGCGATCGTCGAGATCGGCTGGACCGGCGGGAGCATGCTGGCTTATCCGTTCGCGCTGGCAGAGCGAATCTTCCCAGATTTCAAGCTCCCCAAGCCGCCGTCGAGAATTTTGGACGAAATCTGCAGCGGGTACAATCCAGAGTCGGGGTTGATTCGCGACACTTGTGTAAACCGCTTTACAAACGAGATTCCCGTCGGCTGGAACACCTCCGACATCAATGGCTGGTGGTCGGGAGAACGCGTGCCGCTCACACGCGATAACCACTGTGCCTACACCAATGCCCATGCGGCATACTACCTGCTGGCAACACTCGCGCAGTCCACAGTTGCCCAGAGTCAACTCGGCGAGGTCAACCGCGATCAGTTCGGGCAATCCGAAGGCTCGAACTGGGCGCAAACCGCCCTCAACGTGCTGCAGACCGCCGTCGAACTACAGCGGGACGACGGCGCATTTGGCTACATTTTCAGTGGCAAACAGAAGGAAGTGCTCGACTATGAAGGATTTGCCGGGTGCTGGTTCAGTGCCGCGCTACCCTTGGCATGGAAACGCACCGGCGACGAGAAGTATCTTCGTGCCGCCGAGCGATCGATTGCGTATTACCACCGATTCGTGCGCGACTTGTTCGCCTGGGGCACGCCGATGGACACCTGCAAGTCGATCGACTCCGAGGGAAATCTCGCGTTCATTCGCGCCGCAAGGCTTATGCACGAGATGACCGGCGAGCAGCAGTATCTGGACATGCTTCTGGACGGCGCGCATTACGAGTATCTCTGGCGATATGCATTTCGCGCCCGCCCGCAGGCCCCGCCCTTGAAGGGATCGGCCTGGAACAGTTGCGGCGGATCGATCACCAGCGTGTCCAACCCGCACATTCATCCAATGAGCGTCGTCGTCACCGCAGACCTCGAGTATCTCGCGCGTAAGACGGGCGACGAGTATCATCAGCAGCGCGCCGATGACGGCATGGCGTGGCTAATGAACACGCTGGAGACTTATCCCTCTGTGGTGGGTTACGGCAGGTACGGCGTGCTCAGCGAGCGCACTTGCCCGAGCGATGGGCTGCTTGAAGAACGATTTGCCGACGACCATTGCCCTAGCAGCAGTTGGTGGAGCTACAACGCCTGGGCGGCCGGAAGCGCGATGGAGGCAATCGCCGAACAAATCCTGGCGGGCCGCCGCGCGCCTCGTTAGACGTACAGTTGTCTGCAGGACTTGACTCGCCGGGGGAGTGCAGGTGAGGTATGTGGATGCTCGATACGCTCAAGACGCTGCTCGCCAATCAGTTTGAAGCCTCTCTCTGCACGCTCCACCTCGCGGTGATGCGATGTCCAGACGCGTGCTGGAATCAGCCGGTGGCAAACTGGAAGTATTGTCAGGCGGCATTTCATTGCGTTTTCTATGCAGATCTCTATCTCCAGCCGAGCGACAATGTTGAAGCGTTTAAGCAACAGCCGTTTCATGTCGACCACGCAGGCGTCTTTCGCGATTATGAGGAAATGGAAAATCGTCCGGCGGTACTGCTCTACGAGAAAGCGTTCGTCCTGAGATACATTCAGCACATTCGCCAGAAAGCGGCGGCAACGATTGCGCAAGAAGCGGCGGACGCGCTCGCTGGGCCGTCGGGCTTTTCGTGGCGAAAGTGCTCACGGGCAGAATTGCACGTGTACAACATCCGCCACATCCAACACCACGCGGCCCAGTTGAGCCTTCGCCTGCGGCAGGATGCGAACGTCGACGTGCCCTGGGTCAGCCATGCGTGGAAAGACGCATAACTCGCGCAAAACGTCGGCCAATCTTGGCCCGCCCCATCGCTGCTAAGCCCTCGCGCCGATGCCTCAACGGGGCATCAATTGCGCGACTTTCTGTCAAACTGCGAACTCATCAGCCGCTTCATCTTCCCAACAGCCATCGTAAGGGCTTTGTGCACGGTAGCAGCGGAAGCCGTCACCGAGATGGGCCGCTGTGATGCCGGGCGGACTTCAATCTGACATCGTTTATCGTCATCACCCTTCTTTTGGGCATTGTCGTCGCTGAAATAGACATCAACCCGAGTGACTCGGCCGGCGAAACGTGCCAATGCAGTACCCACGACTTCTTCCGCATGCGCGGCAAACTCGGCGCTTCCACGCACCGAGTGCGAGGTGCGAACCGCGATGATCGGTGTAGTGCGCAGGTTTCGCTCGCGCACAGCAGGCGATTTTTTCTTGGTGGCAGGCGGGGTCGAAGCGCGCACTGCAGGTGAAGACGGCCGCGCGGTCGCGGGGGGAGCGCTCGCGACCGCTGACGCAGCCTGCTGAGAGTCTCGGCGAGCCTGGGCGACGCGCGTCGTGGCCGACGCTCGCCCGGTGCGTCTCCCGCCCAACCCGGCTTCGGCAACCCTGGCGGCCTTGGCTGCGCGAGTGGCTTTCACCTGGCCGATAACATTGACGCTCTTCGTGGTTCGTGGCATGAAGATTCCTTTCGAATTGACTCACAATGGATTGTAGCCTGCTGCTACCGACCAAACATTGGCGCTTCGAAAAAACGCCATCTTTCTTACCCGTCAGGGTGAACTTGGCTGCGCACCCGCGCGGGCGGCATTGAAATGCGCCTTGAGCCGGTGCGTCTCGCCCACCGACCATTGTGGCGGCTCGGTCACGGCCACCCATGCATCAATATAGCTGCTTGAGTGGTAGTTATGACCGTAACCTAGCGGCACATTTGTAGACGTTGCCAAGTCAAAGAAAAGCTGCAAGCTTGTAACGAGCGGATACCACCGAAGGTACGGTGAAACATCCGGCCCGCGCTCGCCCTGCAGCCAGGCTGGGCTGCGGTAGGGCAGGTCGGGGAAGAAGAAAACCATCGGGTCGCTTGCGTGCTGAATGTAGACAAACCGGACGGGACCCCAGCGATCGCCACCAGCGGGAAGCGCATTGCGCAGGGCGGTGAAACGGACAACAGAGCCGTCATGAAAGCGCGGCAACCAGATTGGCGAATCGGGGTTACGATCGCGCGTGAGCTGGCTCCACATCCCGCTCAACGACGGCGGCCCGCTGAACACCCCGCCTTGAATCGGATCGCCGATGAGCGTGTATAGATCGGTGCACGATTCGGCCCCGAGCGAACCAAGGCTCAGCCCGTGCAGATAGAGCTTCGGCCGACGGTCGCGAGGGAGCGTCTTCCAATGTTCATAAACTCTTGCAAATAATGCCCTTGCGCTCTCGCGAGATCGCTCCGGATCCACCAGCAACGTCATCCAGCTTGGCAGGTAGGAATAGCCCATCGCGACCATCGCGGTGTCGCCCGCATGGAGGTATTCGACCGTGTCGACGGCATTTTCATCAAGCCATCCGGTACCGGTTGGCGTCGCGACGATCAGTATCGATCGCTCAAACCCCCCGACTCGCTTTAACTCGTCAAATGCCAGCTTCGCGCGGGCATCAACATCTTCCACCGACCGATATCCCGCATAAACGCGAATCGGTCGCTGCGCACCACGACCGAGAAACCGCGCAATGTCGTCTTGCGTTGGCCCAGCGACGAGAAACTCCCTGCCGCGGCGACCGATGGAGTTCCACTCGATGAGCGATTCCCGACTGCCAGTGACAAACGGATCGGTGGGTATTGAGTCGGCGGCGTCCTCCATGCGGTCCAGTTCCAGAAAAACCTTGTCCGCGGCACGCAACAAGGCTTTGCCGACGATCTTGTTCACCGTGAGTTCGAGCAGCAGCACGACAACCAGCGTACTCAGGACAAAGGCAACCCGCGGCGAAACCACCCTGGTCATCCGCCGATTGATCCCCCGCCAAACCCATTGAATGCCCCGCCCGACCACCAGCAGCACCCCCGCGGTGACCAGCGCGATCCATCCCACGCTAAACGGGTATGCGGTCGTCTCAGGCTCCAATTCCATTAACTTGCGGATTGAGTTTTGCCAGTGTGTCGTCTGCCACAGGAACACAACGACAGTTGCGATAGAGGCCAACGCGATCGAAAGTCGCGCCACCTGCCACCACCGCGCCGCCGGCCACGGAAGCTGAAACAACTCCCATGCGAGCTCGATCAATCGCCCAACCCCGTACCCCACTGCAAATGCAACCCCGCTCAGCACACCCTGCATCACAAAATTCCGCGGCAGCAGTGAAGGGGTGAGTGAAAGCGCAAAACAGAATGTTCCAGCAATCAACCCCGCAGACGAAAATTCTCGCCACCGACGAACAAAAAACGTGGCAACCGATGCCCCCAGGACTTTCCGTGATGAATTCATGGAATGGGAAAACCAGCGCGGGTGAAAGTTACGACGACTGCAACAAGCGGAGAGGAAGGGATTCGAACCCTTGTTACGGTTTCCCGTAAACAGCATTTCCAGTGCTGCACCTTCAGCCGCTCGGTCACCTCTCCAAACGGGACGGACATGATACTCAAAATGACCGCACGCAGCTATGGGTGTTCACCGCGGGGGAGGTCGGCGGCATTGAGTGCCCAGGGGTGGAGGTCGTACTCGAAAATTCTGTCTTGCGTGGCCGGGTCGGCATCCATGTAGGCGCGGGCCTGATCGATGTTTTCGGCGCGGTAGACCAGCAGGCCGCCAGTGCCGTCGGTGAAGGGGCCGCCAAAGAGCAGCCTGCCCTCTGCTCGCATCGTTCTGGTGTACTCGAAGTGCCGCCTCATATCGTTGGCGCGCCCTGCGGCGCGGTTGGCCAGCCAGGCGGGGCCGGGGCGGACGATGGCGGCGTAGACGGTGACGCGCCGCACCGGAGCGGGCTGGGTCGCAGCGGCGGCGGAGGGTTGTGTGGTCGAATCGGCGCGAAGCGCCACGACAAAGATCGAAACGACCCCGAGGGCGACAATCACCAGAAGAAATCGCATGTCCGGCTGCTCCTTATGACCGCGTTGGTGCGCGGAAACCTCGCATCACGCTGGCGGAGCATGTTATCGCGCCATTCCGCTTGACGAAATCAGGCGTCTATGAAGGTGACACCCGGTTGAGTGCTCGTAGAATGCGCGGCGTGGCAGAGCATGATCGAGAACCAAATCAACTGTTGACGCCCCCGGGCGCGGTCGATCATGCCATCACCGACATGACCGTCACCTTCGCCGCCGACGTCACGCTCGCGGCACTGCAGGCACAGCTTGCACCACATGCGCAATGGCTGCCGGTGGACGGCGCGATTCACACCCGACCGACAGAATCCTGGGCCGCGGAAGATCATCCGTCTCTGGGCGAACTGGTGCTGCGCAACAGCACCGGCCCGCTGCGCCTGGGGTTTGGCGCGTGGCGAGATGTGTTACTTGGGGCACAGTTTGTCAATGGCCGCGGGGAACTGATCTCCGTCGGCGGGCGCGTGTTGAAGAATGTGGCGGGTTACGATGTCACCAAGCTGCTGGTCGGGAGTCACGGCATCTTTGGTTCGGTGGTGAGCCTCACCGCCCGCACCTGGAGACGCCCCGCCGGGGCGCTGCACGTGGAAATCGATCCCCGGCAGGTGGAGATGACGCAGTTGATCGCGTCGCCGTTGCGTCCGCAGTGGGCAGTACAGTTCGGCGAAGATTCAATGATGATGGGCTACCTCGGTGATGAAGCGGCGCTCGAATACTACGAATCGCGACTGCCGGCGCTCAACGCGCAGCGCGTCCGCCGTCGGACGGTGGATGACGACGCCGAGCAGCGGCATCGGCTGTGGCCCATCTGCATGGCGCGGGCGCGCGTTTTTCTTCCACCCGACCGGCTGGACGGCTTTGTTGCGCGTCCCCCATTCTGGCCATACACGGCCGATCGGGCGTTCGGTGTCGTCATCTCCGGTGCCAACAGCGAAGTAAATGCCGACAGAGTCATGCAGGCTGCGCAAACTGCCGGCGCGACCGCGGCGATCTATTCTGCCGATGGCATGCTCGCACGAACAAGCCTCGATCCGGTTGCGTATCAACTGCTTCAAAGGCTCAAGCGGGCGTTTGATCCGGATGACTCGCTGCCGGCGCTTCCCACGAACGAATATTCCGCATGAATACTCCAGCAGAAACACAACAACCGGGCAGCCAACCCGCGCCGCTGGGCCTTCCGATCGACCCGCGCGCGTATGCGCGCGGGCTGTCCTGCGTGCATTGCGGTCTTTGCCTTCCTGCCTGCCCCACCTACACAAGCAATGGCAATGAAGCCGACAGCCCGCGCGGCCGCATCCAACTCATGCTGGGCCTCGCCGACGGCACAGTCGCCCCAACAGCCCCGGCGGTGAAACATATCGATCTCTGCCTGGATTGCCGCGCCTGCGAAACCGCCTGTCCGAGTGGCGTGGTTTATCACGAACTGCTTGAAGAGACGCGCGCGCAGCTACGACAACACTCGTCAAGGATCAACCAAGCCACCGGTGCGCAACTGCCACGACGATCCCTGAGCGATCGAGCGATCGAATGGCTTTTTCTGAACATGCTGACGCATCCGTTTCGCCTAAAGGTTTCGCTGCTCGCCCCACGGCTGCTGCAGAAGCTGGGCATCTACCCGCTGCTGCGCAAGACGGGGTTGTTTAACATCCTGCCACCTGGCCTGCGGAAAATGGAGCAAATGCTCCCCCCGCGCGGGCCACTCTGGCCCCGCCGGATGCCCGAGCGAGTTGCTGCCGCCGGCTCGAAACCTGGTGAATCAGACAAACCGAAAGTGGTAGTGGCATTTCTGCCCGGCTGCGTTGGCAGCGTGATGTTCGCACGGGTAAACCAGATGGCCGTGCAATTGCTGGCGGATTGCGGTGCGGATGTAGTCATCCCGCGAAACCAGGGGTGCTGCGGCGCCATGCATCACCATGCAGGCTTGCATGCTGAATCGGTGAAGATGGCCCGGCAGAACATCATCGCGCTGGAACAAGCCGACTTCATCACTTCCACCATCGCCGGCTGCGGCGCGATGCTCAGGGAGTATGACGTGCTGTTTCGCGATGACGCCAGCTATGCAGATCGTGCCAGGCACTTTGCGGCAAAAGTCCGCGATATCTCCGAGGTTTTGTTGCAACTTGGTCTCAACGACTTTCCGCACCCTGTCCACGAAACGATTACCTATCACGATGCCTGCCACCTCGTTCACGCCCAGAAAGTGGCTGCAGCACCACGAGCACTGCTGGCGATGGTCAAGGGTCTGAAACTTGCTCCGCTGGCCGAGAGTGAAATGTGCTGCGGTGCCGCAGGAACATACAATCTCACTCAGCCAGTGATGGCCACCGATCTGGCTGAGCGAAAAGTGAGGCATATTGAAGCCACTGCCTGCCGCACTTGTGCAACCGGCAACGTCGGCTGTGCCATGCACATTCAAAGTCATGCGCTGCAAACTGGCCGTGAGCTGAGTGTGGTGCATCCGATCGAAATCCTGCATCGTGCCCGGTTCGGGTCGTAGCATCACCCCGCCTACCAAAAAACGTGCGGTTGACCCGAAGTTGCAAGCAGACCGTACCGCCGCACCAGATTTCGCGAAATCTCCCGACCCGGGCTGCAGCGGGCAGTCCGATGCCGCGATCAGCATTTCACCGATATTCGCTGCCCCCCTTGCAGCATAGCCTTCCGTTCATGCATGCAACGTCGCGTGGCGTTGCAACCGACCCAAATTCGTAGCACGCGCGCCAGCGGGCGCGATGATTCGACAAAGGAGCATCCAATGCGTATTCAGACTTGCTTGGCAATGGCAATCACCGGCTGCATCGCAGTAACCGCCCTGGCCGACGATCATGACAGGAAACATGCGAAAGATGGAGTGCGCGATGGCACGGCGATGACGGCAGACCGGGTGGGCTTGTTGCCAAACGGCATCACCGCAAGGGAGCTTAACGATCAGCAGGACGTTCGCGCCGTCCTCGCAGCGGCCACAAATGCCGCGGTCACCAACGGCGGATTTGATGATCTGATCGAGCGCCTCTCTACCAAGGACCGCGAACGCATCGGCGATTTCGCTGAACAGGAGTTCGCTGAAATTGATGGCCGGGTCGATCAGATTCGCAAGAACTGGGAACAGAAATACGGCAGCAGTTTCAACTTGGACAACGCCAGGCTGTTTGAGGGGTTTGTGCAGGTTACTGAAGGTGAAGTCAGCGACGCCTCGACCGCGCGACAACACTGGCCCGTGCACGCGCGACCGGCCCGGGAAGATACCAGAGCCGCTTCGAGCAATGAATACATCGAAAACGGCCGCAATGTGGCGATCGTTCAGGTGCCGGCAAGCCACGACCTGCCCGCGATCACCATCTCGATGATCCATGAACCTGTTGACGATTGGCGCATCGATCTGCCCGACAGCATCACCGGGCAGATGATTCACGACAACGTGAAGAGTGCCCTGACCACGCTTGGCGACAACGTTGCGTCCTGGCCTGCGGACGTAAATGAAGCATATCGTGCCGTGGGCCATCGTCTGCTGATGGCGGTGTGTGACGTGCCACACGAAGAGCCGAAGAGCGCGGTCTTGGACAATCGTTGAGCATGATTGCCCCTGCTGTGATGGAGAGACCTTGCCGAAGCCCCGATCGTCGGCAAGGTCTCTTTATTTCGGTTGAGAGGACCAGCCTCTCGACGCGCGAGGAGAGTTGACGATGCACGGTTGCGCAGCGAGACTCTTTGAATGCTGGATTCGCAATTGCGATGGCTTCTCCGCATCTTCATCGCTTCTCTCGCGGCGACATTGCTCGGCTGTTCGCGCAATACCGAGCTTATCAGCCCGCCGACCATGCTCCTGATAAGCGATGGCCGCACACGGTTCGATGCCATGCCGCCAGAACTGCGCGACCCGCCGATGCAGATTATCTACGCCGCGGATCGAGACATCGTAAAGAAGACGGCCCTGGGCATTGAATATGGGGCTGGCCGCAGCGGCAAACTGGTCTTTGGGGTGGCGCAAGTGGGCTTTAACCGCGATTTATCCTGGCCCGAGATGCAGGCGATGAGCCGAACCGAAGCGCGCCCCCGGCCGCGGGTGGCGGTGGAGATGAAGCAACTTACCGAAATGGGCATCATCTGTATTCCGCTTGAAGAAATGGAGGTCCGCGAAGGACGATACAGAGTGCCCGCCGACAAGATGGCGCTCATCAACGCGGGCCGCGACGCCTTGCACGGGCAGATTCGCGAGCAATTGAGACTTTCTCCAGAAAAGGATGTCTACCTCTACGTTCACGGCTTCAACAACAGTTTTGAGGATGCAATCTTCCGGCTGGCGATGTTTTATCACTACGCCGGCAGGCCCGGCGTGGCGATCGCCTACACCTGGCCAGCGGGCCGAGGGGGGCTGTTTGGCTACGCCTACGATCGCGAATCGGGCGAATTCACCGTTTTTCATCTAAAAAAGTTCATCGAGGCCGTTGCTTCCTGCCCAGAAGTCGAGCGGCTGCACATCATCGGCCATAGCCGGGGTACCGACGTCGTCTGCACCGCACTTCGAGAGTTGAATATCGAGATTCGTGCAAAAGACCTGCGCACGCAGGAACAGCTCAAGCTCGAAAACCTGGTCTTGGCTGCGCCGGACCTCGACTCACACGTCTTTGAGCAGCGGGTGGCGATCGAGGACCTGCATCTCGCGGCCCGGCGCATGACCGTCTATCTCAGCCGTACCGACATGGCACTGGCGTTCAGCAAATGGCTCTTCGGCGGTGGCTCGCGCCTCGGTAATCTCACCCCGGAAAAGTTCACCCCCGACGCCCGCGCCAAGCTGGCTGCACTTAAGAATTTCTCACTGATCGATTGCCAAGTCAGCGGCTGGGGCACCAGCCATGACTACGCATTCGCCCATCCGGCAGTGGTGAGCGACCTGATTCTGCTTCTACGCGACGACAAAGCGCCAGGTGCTGCAAACGGCCGTCCACTCACACCTACCTTCGAGGGAGTATGGAGGATCGAGAATGATTACCTCCTCACGCCCGTTGCCGAATCAGCGCCAAATTCGCTGCCGGCCACGCAGAACTCGCCTTGAATGGCCCCAATTGAGCGATCTGGGGATTCCCCTGATGGACGCGCGGCGGTCAGCATGGTTCTTCTAGAGCATGCCCACACCGCTCATCAATGTCTCAAATCGGCTACCGGTTACCGTATCCGATCGTGGCATCAAGAAATCCTCCGGCGGGCTGGTGACTGCGCTCGAAGGTCTGCCCCGAGAACAGTATGACCTCACCTGGCTCGGATGGCCCGGGGGTTATCCGGCCCCGGACCGACAACGCGGCATCGAAGATTCGCTGCGCGAAGAACACGGGTACGAACCGGTGTTCCTCAGCAAGAAACTAGCCGACGCGCATTATGAAGGGCTGTCGAACTCTTCCATCTGGCCACTCCTGCACTACCTGCCGTCTTACTTCAAGTACCGAACCGAATGGTGGGAAGCATACCAACAGGTCAACGAGATTTTTGCAGAGCGCGTTCTACAGATTGCCGCAGACGGCCAGATGGTGTGGGTGCATGACTACCAACTCATGCTCCTGCCAAGACTTCTCAAATCCGGCAATCCAACCCTGAAGATCGGTTTCTTTCTCCATACCCCGTTTCCGAGTTCGGAGGTGTTTCGTTGCCATCCAAACAGGGAGGCGCTGCTAGAGGGCGTGCTCGGGGCCGATCTTTGCGGCTTTCATACCTTTGGTTACCTGCGACAGTTTCGAAACTCGGTTTCGCACATGCTCGGTGCAAGTTCCGAGATTACCACCATCCGTCACGACGGCGAGCAAACCCAACTCGGCGTCTATCCCATTGGCATCCCCGCGGCGGCGTTCGAGAAGGAGATGGCCGGCCCGGCGATCCTCGAGAAACTGACCCGACTCTCCGCAGAGCACGGTGGTAAGCGATTAGTGCTCTCGGTCGAACGGCTCGATTACACCAAGGGAATTCTCCCCCGGTTGGAGGCTATTGAGCTACTCTTGGCGCGCATGGCACAACCGGAGCGCGATGCCATCAAGTTCATGTTCATCAGCATCCCAACCCGGGGCGGCGTTGACGCGTATCGGAAGTTGCGAGAAAGTGTTGAGTCTCGTGTCGGAGCGATTAACGGCAAGTTTGCCACACTTCACAATTCCCCCGTTCACTTCATTCACGGTAGCGTTAACTTCACTGAGCTTTGTGCACTCTACGCCGCGGCAGACGTGGCGCTGGTTACCCCACTGCGCGACGGACTAAATCTCGTCGCCAAGGAGTACGTCGCGTGCCAGCGTGACATCGGCACAGGGGGCGAAGCGGCAGCAGACGTCGCTGGCGCACCGGAAATGGCAAGCGTGCGCGCAACACCTGGGGCCCTGATCCTGTCAGAGTTCACCGGCGCCGCAGAAGAACTATTCAGCGCAATCATGGTCAATCCCAACTCACCCGAAGCCGTTGCCGATGCAATACGACTGGCGCTGGACATGCCACCCGAAGAGCGCAGACGCAGAATGTTGCCCATGCGCCAGCGCGTTCTTAGCTATGACGCTGAAGCGTGGGCGAGCGACTTCGTTCGAGACCTGTCGCTACCGCACCCACCGCAATCGGCGTCATTGCAACTCTCGCCGCAACCGTTACTGCAAGCCGCGATTCGACGTCTCCGGGGGGCGATCGAGGCCGGCCGACGCGTCGCGATGTTCCTCGATTATGACGGCACCCTGCGAGAAATCATCAAAGATCCCTTCACCGCCAAGCCCACACCCGACCTCACCGAACTACTCGACAACCTCGTCCGGCTGAAGAATGTCGAACTCGTGATCATCTCCGGGCGAACCACGACCGACCTCGACATGTTTCTCGGCAACTATTCCAGGCTGACGCTCATCGCCGAGCACGGCGGCGCCATCCGCCGAGGGGGCAGCCTCCGACCAGTTGAAGAAAAATGGGAGCGACTCGATACCAATCTCACATACGGCTGGAAAGCCAAGGTGCTCAAGCTACTTCAACTCTTCGAGCGATCGACCCCGGGAAGCCAGATTGAAGATAAACCGACCGGCCTTGTCTGGCATTTCCGAAGGGCCGACCATGAATTTGGTGAACACAAGGCGCGTGAACTCGTGCAAAACCTGTCGAACCTCACCGCCAATGACCCGATTGAAATCCGGCGCGGCCGGCGAATTGTTGAAATCGCCTCAACCTTGGTTAACAAAGCCTCTGCGGTCATGCGCGTGTTGCAGGAGAAAGAGTACGACCTCGTGCTCATTGCGGGTGACGATGCCACCGATGAGTCGATGTTCCGGCTGGAACTCTCCGAATCATCGACTGTAACTATACGCGTCGGCGGCGGTGAAACCAGCGCCAAGTTGCGCGTGGCAACGCCGTCAGCCCTCCGCCGGTTCCTTCGAAGCGCGGTTTCACTTTCGAGCGCCGTTGCATGAGGAAAAACTGGCGTTGGTTTGGCGCTACATCGTCAATCGGTCGAGCAGTTCGTTGAGATCGACAACGGAAATGCTGGTCGACTTGTCGGCTTGCGCGTACGGCACATACAGCTTCCCTGCGTGCGCCAACGCACCGCAGGTGTAAACGACGTTGGGCACATATCCTTCGCGCTCGCTATCCAGCGGCGCGAGCAGAGGTTCTTCGAGGTGACCAATGACCTTAAGCGGGTCATCCAAGTCGAGCAGCATGGCACCGATGACATAGGTGCGCATCGGCCCGACACCGTGGGTGAGCAGCAGCCATCCTTTGTCGGTTTCGATTGGCGATCCGCAGTTACCGATCTGCATCAGCTCCCACGGCAGGCGCGGCACGGCCAGCCGCTGCGCGGTGTTCCAGAAGTGGACAGCTTCGCTGGTGCTGATGAATAGATTCTCTCCATCGATTCTCGAACACATCACATAGCGATTTTTGATTTTACGAGGGAAAAGCGCCATTCCCTTGTTCAGCGCCGCATTGCCGTTGAGGCTCGCGAACTCAATGCGTCGGAAGTCGCTGGTGCTCATCAGCATCGGCAGCGTGCGCACCCCGTTGTAGGCGGTGTATGTGCCGAAATAGCTTACGGAATTGTCATCGTCGACGAACCGCACCATGCGCAGGTCTTCGATGCCGTGCGACTCTTCGTCATTCATTGGGAAAATGACGAGATCACCCAGGTCTGTTTCAGGGGCGAGATCAATGTGATAGTTGCTGCTGGCCAGCCAGAGCATCGTGCGGAGCATTTCGCCGGCCTCGATGTTACCCGCATACCGCGGGCGGGCACTCTCAACCGCGGCCACCAACTCGCGGAGCGTGAACTTCTCCGGAATGCCCGATAGCATGTCGTTGGCCATCGCCGGCGAAAGTCCCATTTCGCGCAACTTGCGGACGAACAACGGTTTATGATACTGCCGATCGGGGCTGAGCCGCGAGCGATGCAGGTGCTGCGGCAGCGGGTCCAGTTCCATCTCGCCCGCAGCGGTGATGCTGCCGGTTCGGAACACGATGGAGCTCACATGCCCTTCGCCGGTGGCGCGTAAACTCATCAGGATACGAAGCGCTCCTTCGGCCCCGTTTTCCTGCTTCGGATGCACAACAATCGAGGGGTTGAACAGCGCCGCCGAGTCGACCGCGTACTCCATCGTTAAGTACGCACCGGCCAGGAGCTTACGTTCGTTAGACCAGTCACGCTCGCACGCAATCATCGGCGCGCCGGCATGATAGTGCTCGGCGAAGAGCCTTCGCAGGTGCGCGTGGCGATTGCCGTACTGCGCTTCAACTTCAGCGAGCAAATCGTGGACTTCGTCATCGGGCAGACCGGAAAGCCGATCGAGCAGCGTGCGAAGACGCTGGGTTCCCAAGATGAAGGGGCGGGCGATTACCCGGCGGTCGTCGCCGTGCAGTTGAACGGGCAATCGACGCACGTTGATCGGTTCGCGACGAGGATTCACGACGGTGCACTCCGGCTGGGTGAGCGGTGACGGAGCTATCCAACCACCGCCGTTAGCGGCCGCTCCGACATAACCGAGGCTTTCGCCGGTGGCGAGTCGGGGTCGGCGGTCCTGGATCGATTGAGATCCATCAATGTCAATAGCGAGATCAGCCATGCGAGCGTCGATTCTGCACCTTGATTCAAATTGGGCCCGGCGGACAACAGGCCGTCGCGGCAACCACCGGTCTGCGGATCATAAATCACGGTCTGGCTGTCATTGCTACCAAGGAACCAATCAACAAACTGCCTCGCCCGATCCGACCATGCTTCGTCACCGGTCACCCGGAACGCGTCGGCGCACGCTTCCACCATCGCCATCGCCTCGATCGGTTGCTGGTCGAATCGGGCGCGGACGCCGGATCGCGTCAGCCAGCCGTTATTGCCTATCAACGAAATCCGTCCGGCATCGGTGATCTGCAGCGCGACCAGCCATTCCAGCGCGCGCAACCCACAGTTAAGCATCGCCTCATTTGCCATCTGATGGCCACTTAAAATAAGAGCGTGCGGAAGTTTCGCGTTATCGTATGTGACCACGTCCTCACACCAAGGCCACTCGGGCGTCATATTCCCAGAAAATCGCTCAAACAAACGTTGCGCCACCTCGCCGCGAACGCGGCGCGCTTTTGTATCGCCGGCGAAGCGGTTCAGGTACCTGTCGACGCCAATCAGTGCAAATGCCCATGCCCGAGGCGAAGTGAATTGCTCAAGATGCTCCATCGCGTCGTGAATCAGCCGGGTGGAGAGCGCTGTGGCACCTTCGCCCACTGAAAGCTGGATGATCGTCCCAAGCGCCCAGACGCATCGGCCGTGGCAATCTTCACTTCCCTGCTCCTCCAGCCACCGGCGGTCGTACGAAAGAAAATTTCGGAACCGCTTACGACCGTGATCGAACGCAAAGTGCAGAAACGCCAGATAGTTATCGGCCAGATCGAGCACCGCGGGGTCGCCGGTGACATCATGGCACATCATGGCGGCAATCAGGGCGCGCGCGTTGTCGTCGGCGCAGTACCCGTGATGGCGATCGGGCACGGCATAGACGGCGTGCTGCAGAATACCCGTATCATCAGTCATACGCCGGAGATGCGCCAGGTTCAGGTCGGGCGTTGCCAGTACTTCCACCGCCTCAAAACGAGCCGCCGGCAATCCCCGGCGGCCGCGCTGACGTTCACGCAGCGATTCCTGCGCCAAGTTGAGGTAGGACCGGGCCACTTCTTTCCAGATCATCGGCCGGCCGTGCGCGTAGGCCCGTTTGCGCATGATGGTGCGCTGCTGCTCGTCGTTGAGCAGGTCAATGACGGTCGTTGCCAGCGCCGCAGAATCGCCGAAGGGGAACAAGCGGCCCCTGCCCTCTGCCAGCATCTCCTCGGCATACCAGTGCGGCGTGGAAACGACCGCCTTGCCCGCGCCCAGCGCGTAGGCCATTGTGCCAGACGTAATCTGCTGCTTGTTCGGATATGGCGTGATGTAGATGTCGGCCAGGCTGATGTAGCGAATCAGCTCATCCATCGTCACATATCGGTTGTGAAACATCACATGATCGCGCAGCCCGAGCTGTTCGACCATGCGTTCCAGGGAATTGCGGTAAGCGTTGCCCTCGCTACGCAGAACGTGCGGGTGGGTTGCGCCAAGAACCACATAAATCACATCCGGATGTGCCTTAACGATGGCGGGCATGGCCTTGAGCGCGACTTCGATTCCCTTGCCCGGCCCGAGCAGACCGAATGTGAACAGCACCCTGCGGCCTTCCAGCCCAAACTGGTCACGGAACACCGTCGGCTCGACAAACGGCACATCAGGAATGCCGTGCGGGATAAACGCGATCTTCTGCGGCGTGATGGAGTAGGTTTCCTGGAGAATCTTCTCGGCGAAGTGGCTCATGACCACCAGCCGGTCGCAATGACGGGCCAGCTCTTTCATCACCGCCCGCTGGCCCGTGCTTGGTTCGGATAAAACAGTGTGTAGCGTGGCGATGGCGGGCATTCGCAGGTTGCGAATCAAATCGAGCACATGGCCGCCGTCGCGGCCGCCGAAGATGCCATATTCGTGCTGGACCAGCACAAGATCAATCTGGTTGATGTTGAGTAAATCGGCCGCCGTGACGTACTCGCCTTGTTTCTGCTGCGGGATCTGCAATCGGACTTCTGGCGGATAGTGGTATCCACCGGCGATGTCGTCCATCGCGAGAACTGTCGTCTCCCGCTGACCAATTGCATCGGCGATGGAGTCGCGAAGGTCTTTTGTGAATGTGGCAATCCCGCACTGCCGGGGGACATAGCTGCCAAGAAGCGCGACTGTCTGAACCGGTGCTCCCGAAGAGCCGTGTGGGCCGTGAGGCATAGCGTCGACTCCCAAAGAAGGAAAAAGTAGAGACTGCGCCGGTACCCCGTATGTCAGGCGTTCAGTGGAACTTCGAATCTCAGATGGTACAGACCGCCGGCGGGCGGCGATTTAGGTGAATCCCCGATAAGCAAAAAAAAAGAGAGCGGAAGGTGTCGTAGAGGGGGGGGCTACGACGGGGGAAACTTCCGCTCCCGGACCGGACCCCCGCAGGCACTGACTGCCATTGCGGGTTTGGATTTCCAACAATCAACCTTACGAGAAATACTATACACCCGTCCTGCTCTTTTTCAAATCACCTCATAAGTAATCAACATGTTTTTTTTCAGTCAAGGTCGAGTCAGCTGGCCGTTGTAAACGACACAAACCTCCGCGGGAGCAAAACCCAACGCCGACTCGTGGGGCGCATCGACGGGGGCTTTTTCTCAGTAAATCGCTGCACTTCCGACTAGCTGCGATACAATTCCGGTCTTCGATCTCCCAGAAACTTCAGCCTTTGCCGAACGTCTTGTACCATTTTGCAGTCGAGATTAGCTACATAAAGAAACTCTTCGCTCGAAGAATTTAGGTATATTATCGTACCCATCGGATCGATTGCTACGGAGTACCCGCCGTGCGGGTGGGTGCCGTCATTTCCGCCGCGATTGACCCCAACCACAAAGAGTTGATTCTCGATGGCTCGGGCAATCAGCAAGGCATTCCAGTGCGCCACACGCACCTCCGGCCACGCCGCAGGAATGATGAGCATTTCCGCCCCGGCAAGCGTGAGCGCTCGGGCCAACTCAGGAAAACGCAAGTCATAGCAAATCATCAAACCTGTCGGCACGCCTTCCAAATCAAACACGCAATGCTCGCTGCCGGCGGTCATCACTCGATGCTCAGGGTCGGGCAAGCCAGAGAACAAATGTATCTTGCGATACTCCGCCTGCACCTCGCCGTGCCGGTCGAACACAACGGCGGTGTTGTAAATCGTATCGCGTTCGCGCAATGACAACCCCGCGATCACCCACATCGAGAGCGACTTCGCCAGCGCGCCCAGGCGCCGCCGTGCCAGGCCGTCTGCGCCCCCGGCGGCGCGCACGATTGCGTCCATTTGGTAGCCCGTGTCCGCCATCTCTGGGAAGACAACCACGTCCGCACCATCCGCGTGCGCGAGTCGGGCCAGGCGCTCCATTGAGGCGATGTTGCTTTCGACGTCCCCGAGCTTGCAAATGAGTTGAGCGAGTGCGATCTTCATGTGATGCCGAGTGTATCAACGAATTCTGCGGACGAAACGACCGAAGCGGCCATTTACGCTGGCCGGCTCACCAAGTCGATGAGCTTCAACCAGAAAATCTGGGCGATTTGCAGCCGTATCCCCGCCGGAAAGGTGGCCACCTACGCCGACCTCGCCGCCGCCATCGGCTCGACCGGCTACCGGGCGGTCGGCAACGCCATGAACAAAAACCCCTACGCCCCGCGGGTGCCCTGCCACCGAGTCGTCGGCTCCGATGGAAAACTCACGGGCTATGCCGGCGGGCTGGCGAAGAAGAAAGCGATGCTGATCGAAGAAGGGATCGAGATTATCAACGAGAGAGTTGATCTACGTTTCCGATGTAAACTGAATAGCATCGACAAGTAATAGAACGGCACCGCTCACAGACGAACATTCCGCCGCGACTTCCAGTAACTAATCTTTCACCTGCTCCCAAAGCTGCGACTCCACCTTGTTGAACTTCTGGAAGCTCGAATCAAGCTGCTCAACAAGCTTCTGAATCGTCTCAGCATCGACCGCGGGGTTTTTTAGCGCGTCTCTTAGTGCCCCTGCGGCGTCGTCCACATCGTTGGCGCCTTCGGCAAATTGTCTTGCCGCATCAAACAGGCTCTGATTCTGCTGATCCACCCCCGCAGGCTTGTAAATCAGCCGCCAGGGTGCGCGGCGGATTTCGCTGGTGGCACCCTTCAGGTTGTCGCCAGTTGATTTCATGCTCGCGATCATGCCATCAATCCGGCTGCGGTTGTTACCCAGAATGCCGCGGACGTTGCTGGTGATGTCCTTGGTGTTTTCCGCGACGCCCTTGATGTCTTCCAGCGCCGCGTTGGCGCTATCGAGCGATAGCTGCATCTTCGCCAGCCCGCCGTCGAGTTTATCCATGATGGGCCCGATCTTCTCCTTGACCGCTGCCGTTGATGCGTTGAGGTTGGCGACAGTGCCTTTGAAGTCTCCCTTGCTCTCGCCGAAGACATCGCGCACCTCGCTCAGCGCCTCGCCGCCACGGTCGGTGACATTGGCATATTTCTGATATGCCGGCTCCACCTTGGCACGCACGTCCGTGGCCAGCCCCTTATATTCATCCAAAGCCGAACTTACCTTCGGCCCGACATCGCCCAGCGAAGCGAGCAGCGCCGTGAGTGATCCCGGCGTGCCCTTGATGATCCCGCCGTCGGCCAGAATCGTGTCGGTCGGGTTGATATTGTCGATGTTCAGATTGCTCGTACCGGTCACGGTGCTTTCAATGATGACACGCGACTGCTCAGTCAGGCCGACGTATCTTGGCAAAAGAAAACGCACCAGAATCATCGCATCGCTGTCTCGTTTGGCTGGCTTGAACTCGATCTCGCGCACCGTTCCCAGTTTCACTCCGCCGACGCGCACATCATCTCCCACGCGCAGCCCACTGACATTATCCTTCAGCGTGAAAGTCGCAGTGTAATTATTGTGCGGCAGCGCCAGCGAGCCGAAGCCCTTGATGCCCACAATCACCGCAACCACCAGCCCTGCGCTGATCACGATAAACAACCCGGCTAAAAATGCATTTCGGTCTTTCATGCTGATTCGGTCGGCAGTTGACAGTCGGCAATCTGCAGAATTCTGCCTTCGCCTAACCCACAACCGCTCACCGCCTTGTTCTTACTGGCTACAAACCCTTTACACTTCCCCCATCAATTGCCTTTCGTAGCCCCCGGTGCGCTTTCGATCGGTTAGCGGACCTGTAGTCAGTCCGTAGATAAACTGCCTCACCAGCGGATCTTCACTTGCCTTCATCTCCTCGGGCGTGCCGCTGACGATGAACTTGCCCCGGTCCAGTAACACCATTCGATCGGCGATGCGAAACGCTGAGTCCATCTCATGCGTTACCACCACGCTGGTTACCCCCAGTTTTTTGTTCATCGCCATGATCAATTCGTCAATCTCAGCGCTGGTGACCGGATCAAGCCCTGCCGAGGGTTCATCGTAGAAAAGTATTTTCGGGTCCATGGCCATGGCGCGGGCCAGACCAGCACGTTTCTTCATCCCGCCGGAGAGTTCAGAGGGCATTTTTTCGCCGTGCTCGCGCAGCCCGACCATTTCCAGCTTGATTGTAACCTGAATGTCGATGTTCTCTTCCGGCAAGTCAGTATGTTCGCGCAGCGGCAGTGCCACGTTGTCCTTGATCGACATGCTGTTAAACAACGCCGCCGATTGAAACAACACCCCCACGCTCTTGCGATAGTCTTCCAGTGCAGCTTCGTCCATGCCACAGAGCGACTTTCCGAAAGCGACAACATCCCCGCCGTTGGGTTTGACGGTGCCCATCATCAGCCGCAAAAGCGTCGACTTCCCGCTCCCACTCCCGCCGAGAATGACGAGGGTTTCGCCTTCAAACACGTCGAGGGTCATGGCGTCTAGAATCGTACGATTTCCGTAATTCTTCACGACTTGATCGACTTTGATGGCTACTTTTTTCATGCGCCTTTTAGCCGCAAATGAACGCGGCCATGTTAAACCCCCAAGTAATAGAACACGCTCGTAAACATCAGATCGACAAAGATCAGTGCGACGATTGTGAGCACGACGGTCCGGGTCGTCGCGACGCCGACACCCTGCGCGCCGCCGGTCACCTTCAGGCCGAGGTAGCATGCCAGCCCGCTGATAATGCCGCCAAAAACGGCTGCCTTGATGAGGCCGGTTAGGAAATCCTTGAGATTGATCGAGCTGAGGGTGCGATCGATGTACTGCGTCATGTCGATGCCGATAAAAAAACGACTCACAAGCATCCCGCCGGCGGCCCCCATGATATCTCCGACTACCGCGAGGCAGACCATCATGACGATCGTGGCAATCACCCGTGGCAGTACGAGAAACCGGATTGGCGAGATGGCATGCGCCTCCAGTGCCTCGATTTCTTCGCTGACGGTCATTGTGCCGATCTCAGCGGCGATACTCGCCCCGGCAAACCCGGTCAGCACAATTGCCGCAACCAATGGGCCGAGTTCGCGAAACATCGCGATCGCGATGATGTCCGCCACTCGCTTTTCTTCGTTGTAATCGCGAAGAATCGGACTCATCTGCATCGAGAGAATGGCCCCAATGCAGAACACGACCAGCGCTACGATTGGGATTGCCCGCACGCCGACCCGGACCATTTGTGCCCAGAGATTTGCCCACCCCATCCGACGGCCGCGCTTGGCGATCAGCCCGCGCGGGGCCGACTTTGCACTATCCAGGTAGAGATACGCCATCCCGCCGAGGAAACTGAAGAAATCGATTGCTCGACGGCCAAACGCGGTGATGGGGCGGGTAAGAAAAGTCATCGGGGCAAATGACAAGGTTTGCGTTGCAAGCATAGAACGCTTACGACTCGCGCCTTGCCCCTCAACACTGGCTCAACCGTTTACTTGCTTAACGCTTCGGCTTCATCTTTCGCCAGCACAAAAATCGAATCCAGCCGGGCAATCTCCAGCAGGCCTCTGACGCGCGGCTGCAGGTTGGTGAGGCACATCTTCCCGCCGGCTTTCCGAAGCTTCTGCAGGCTCTCCACGAGCACCGCAATCGCGCTGGAATCCATGTAGCTCACCTTCGACAGATTGAGAACGACCTTTTTCGGCTTCTGTGTGTTGATCAGATCGAGCAAGACTTCGCGCAAGTCGGGGCTGTTCTTCAAATCCACCTCCCCATCAACCGCGGCGATCACGACGTCGCCTTCCATGCGGGCTGACGGGATGAGGTTAGAATTGGTGTTCAAATCAGCCATTGTTACTTTTCCCACTTTCGAACGTTGATCCTGCCGTCCTTCGGCCAGCCAGCACTCATTCGACCGCTCGACGCTTGACCATTTCCAGCAACATGCCGTCGGTCTGGGGCCGAAACTCGAACTCGTCGAGCATCCGCTGCATGCATATCAAACCCAGCCCACCGGGCTTGAGCGGGTCTTTCGGTTTGGCGTTTTCGGGCAAGTCGCGCGGATCAACGCCATTGCCCCAGTCGCGAATCTGCACCCTAACCTGCAGTTCCACCGCCGACTGCTTCCCCGCCGCGATTGCTCCGCTGGCCCTTGATTCCACGGTCGCATCAATCCGAATTGGCCTGTCCTTCGCCCCGCCGTAAGCGTGACGGATGACGTTGGCGACTGCTTCATTCACGCACAGGCCCAAATCCGCGCCGGCAGCGGCCGAAAAACCATGGCGAGCGCACAACTCCTCCACCGCGCGACGCGCCTCGGCGAGGTTAGCCGGGTCTGACGTGATGTTCAACCGAAGTTCTTCGGACATATGGGATTATTCCCCAATTGGTTCGGGCAGCGAACGTCCGGCGTGCTCCGCCAGCCATGCTCGCCACTTGGCCAGCGCCGGCTTTCGCTCTAGCTCATCGTCAAAATATCGATAATCGAAGGTTTCGCCGGTTATGTCGCGCAAAGCTCGAATCGCATAAAAGCGAACGGCGGCGTCATCGCTGTCAAGTTCATCTACCAAAAGGGCGACCGACCGGGCCTCTGCTTCGCCCCCCGACTGCTTTGCCGACTGCTTGATCGCGGGAATCTTAGCCGTGGGGTCAGTGTCGATCAGCGACCGCTCGGCGCGAGGGAGCGTACAGCCGGGCATCAACCCAAACACGACCGAGATCAGCGAGTAGAGAACGAGGCAGATCGTATGGCGCACGACGACCATCGTAAGCAATCATCGGCGAAACGACACTCCCGCCGATAAGATCCACGCCGCGCGGCTGTTATGGACGTCATAAAGCGACGGCTATTCATCGTAAGGCTGTCGAATCGAGCGGATTCCCGGACGTGCCCCGAGCGCAAACTGCTATAACCCTGGGGCGATGAAGTCGTTGATGTTTCTTCCCCTTGCGTACGTGGCTGGCGTTCACGGATTCGTGTTCTTCGCTCCGTACCTCGCGATCGTCCTCACCGCGATGCACTTTTTGCGTCGTTCGCGCGCAGTACGATCCCTGTGATTTATCGGACGTGCCCCCCGATGCCCCGGAAAACACCTGACCCCCTTCGGAGCGACGCGAAGGGCCCGGCCTGATTGCGTCACCCATCCCTGGATCAGGCCGAACCCCCTCTCACGATTTCTGCAGCATCCATCTGCGCAAACATTGGCCGAGCCTCCATTCGTGGAGAAGCAGGGCCGCCGACGGCTCTACCCGTCAGAATCGGCACCCCGCGGTTAAGAAAGGCCATCCCAGCGCTCGCAATCGTCCTCCAGGTTCGGCTGCACAGGTTCGATCCGCGCCGGGGCGGTTTGAGCCACGGGGAGCTTGGGGGGTTCGACGGCCATTGGAACGCGAGTAAAGCCCCACCTCGGCTGGGCTGCCCCGCCGAGCGCGACGACCGACACTGAGTAGCCCGGATCGAACGAATTGATCATCATGCTCATGGTGAGTGCTCCTGCCTGGATAGCCATCTGTTCTGCTGACGGTCGGGTTAACATTTACCGATCCTCGTCAACTTGCCGAGAAGTCATCGGCCCATTCCGAACAACAACCTAAATTTATTTCGCATATCTCGGAACGATGTCACCCGTTGCATCGGACGATTGCGGCGAACACCATTAGTTGTGGTGCTCAAACGACTTACGGCCGATAATCTCGCTGGCGACGTTCCGAAATTCCACCAAACGATGTTAGGGTTGTCGGTCGGGAAAACACCACCCCTTGTGGATGTGCAGCCGCAGACCACACGCGCAAAAGAAAAGCCGGGACCTCATGCGATGTCCCGGCGTTCTACTCGAATGAATGGCCGCTCGTCGGCGAATGTCCGGCGAGCCGAACTTTACTTACGGCGACGGATGAGCAGGCCTGCCGACGCCATGCCGGCCAAGGCCAGGGTGCCCGGTTCGGGAATCTCGCTCGCTTCGACCAGCACCGTGTCAATCCGACCGGTCCCGCCGGTGCCTACCGCCGCACCGTTGATCGAAACTGCCGAGGTGGTCGTGATCCGAAACGCCGCGTTCGCATTGTCATCCAGCGCAGTGATCGCGCTCAGATCAAACAAAAACCGCGGCGGGGTCGTGTTCACACCTGTCACCGCATTGAACGTGATTAGCGTCAGTGCGTAACTTCCCGCATCGATGTACGGGCCCGCGATGCCGGTTGAGCTATACTGCAGCTTAAAATCGCGGGGGCCAGTGCCCGAACCGGTCTGGTCAAACGTCACGATGACATCTTCAAAACCGGTCAAATCGCTCGTGAATTCGTAATAATCGCCGACGCCCCAGTTGTTGGACGACAGCGCCTTGGCAGTGCCGTTGCCCGCAGGGGTCGACCAGACCGTGGCCGCCGATGCGTGTGTGCCGCTCATCGTACCGTTGCCGGTATCCGACAGGAATGACCCGGCCGACGGTGCCGGTGGAGTCGTTCCAGGGGTATTCGGAAGGGTCAATGCTTCAAAGCTCCAACCCGAAACAACAGCACCACTCGCCCAGGAAGAGGCGGACAATGCTGCCAACGCGACGAACATAAGTTTCTTCTGCATTCTCAATCTCTCCTGCCCGCAATCATAGCGGGCCGTATAGATGTGCGACCAAACCAACTAAAGACATGTTCTACTCCTAAAGTGTACACGACAGCGGGTGGGGATTGCACGCAGAAAACAGAAAAATCGACAACTTATCGCAACTCAATCCGCACATCTGCCTTACGCACGACGGCTGCTCCGTGGGTTCGTTCTGCCAAGGAGTCAAAACAGGTATCATCTTCTGGTTATGCCTGACACCACACACATTTATTACGAATGGCAATGTGCCACGCTCATGTACGCCTATGACGTCATCGAGCCGATCTCCCGGATGGACGAAAATGCAATCGCCGAGCGAAAAAAACGCGTCGAGCATGAGGTGTATGACCTCTTTGTCGCCGTCGTCCCACAGGAAATCCGCGACAACCCCCAGGCCAACATCCCCGCGGCGGCGGCGATGGAACTGACCAAGGCGACCCTCCGTAAGGCCGCCACCATCTGCCACGCGATATGACATTGCCACCCTGCAACCCTAGAGTAGCCGCATGCAACCTCGCAAACTTGGCAATTCCGATCTGATGATCTCCCCCGTGGGCTACGGCGCCTGGGCCATCGGCGGGGAGGGTTGGGCGTTTTCTTGGGGGCCGCAGGACGATTCCGATTCGATCTCGGCGATTCATCGCAGCCTCGAACTCGGGGTAAACTGGATCGACACCGCTGCCGTTTACGGGCTGGGACACTCCGAGGAAGTCGTCGCCAAGGCACTTGCAGAGTGGAACGGCGCACGGCCCTATGTCTTTACAAAGTGCTCGCGCGTCTGGAATGAAAGGAGCGAAGTCTCCACAATTCTTCGCGCCGACAGTATTCACCGCGAATGTGAAGCCAGCTTGCGACGGCTGAGGGTGGATGTGATAGACCTCTATCAGATTCACTGGCCCAGCCCGCAAAACATCACCGCCGACAATGAGGAAGGCTGGACTGCCATCAATGCGCTCAAGAAGGCCGGCAAGATTCGTTTTGGGGGGTTAAGCAACTGGAGCGTGGAGCAAATGAAAACCGCGCAGGCCATCGCGCCGGTCACCAGCCTCCAGCCGCCGTACTCGCTCATCCGCCGCGGGGTTGAAGAAGAGATTCTGCCGTTCTGCAAGGAAAACAATATCGGCGTGATCGTCTATTCCCCGATGGCCAGCGGGATGCTTACCGGGGCCATGACGCGCGAACGAATTGCAGCGTTCCCCGAGACCGATTTCCGCAAACGCAGCAAGAATTTCCAGGAACCACTCCTCAGCAATCACCTCGCCGCAGCAGCCCGTGTAAAGAAAGTCGCCGACCGAACAGGCCGCACCCCCGGTGAAGTCGCAATCGCATGGACGCTCACCAACCCTGCAGTCACCGGCGCGATCGTCGGCGCCCGAAACGCGAAGCAAGCCGAGGGCGTCATGCGGGCGGCGGAGGTAAAACTGTCGAGCAGCGATATCGCGGAATTAACCGGAGCAGATTAGCCCCCGCATCGAGCATGACCTGACAAGCGTTCCCGACCCATTTCGGGAGAAACACAGAACTCCCCCGATGCCGCGCGTTCGCGCCGCGGTCGATTATCTCATGCATGCCGCCGGAGAGCCGTCAAGTTGGCCAGCAGATCGTCTGGCTGTTCATTCTGGCCATATCCCATCGCCAGTGTCGCGCGCACCCTGGCTCAAGAGGAACTCTTTCGTGAACCGCGCGACTGGTGCAAACGCCAAAGCGAAGCATGCCACTTCCTGCTCCAACGCAAGTTCTTCTACATCTTTACCTGCGAGTATTGCCTCAGCCACTGGGTCACACTGGGCATGCTGCTGCTCACGAATTTCAGACTGCTGTTCGACGACTGGCGCGGCTGGGTGATGGCCTTCTTCGCGCTGCCTTTCGTCGCCAATGCCTACCTCAACCTGTATGCCCGCTTGCGGGTAGATATCACGCAGGCGAAGACGGAGACGAAGAAGCTAGAGAAAGAAGCGAAAGTCGTGAGTGGCGCTTCGGAGTGACGAGGGCGCCAGTTGCACCCAATCCGCAGGCTAACGCCTCGGCGTAAGCCCGCGGATCGGGGGTCTGAAAACACTCCGATCCTAAATCCGCAATTCAATACTTCGCAGCAGATCCGAAACCACTCCCACATCGCCGGCTGCGGTGTCGAATCCCGAGCCGCCGTCGAGGGTATCTTTTTCCCCGTCTATCGCGAGCAGCAAGTCATTTCCGGCTTGCCCGTGAAGCAAATCGCGGCCCGCCCCGCCGGTCAGGGTGTCGTTGCCGCTGCCGCCAAACAGGCGGTCGTCGCCATCGTTGCCGACGAGCGTATCGTCACCGGCATTGCCGAGCAGAAGATCGCGCCCGTCACCGCCCTCGAGTGAATCGTCGTTATTGCTGCCGCGCAATGTGTCGTGGCCGGCCTCGCCGTAGATTGATACGCCACCGACCCCTCCTGAACCGGTCGCAGCCGTCGCATCGATCAAGTCGTTCCCCGCGCCGCCGAAAACCCATCCTGCGATTTCTCCGCGTAGTTCGATAATGTCATCGCGGTCGCTGCAGAAGACCTGGAAGGCATTGGTGACGATAAGCCGCTCAATCCCTTCGGCAATGGTGACATTGGCAAATGCCGATGAATACTCGGCCAGTTGCGTATCAAACCCGGGTCCGCCGTCGATGAAGGCTGCGGCGTCATCGTCATTCCCGCGCTTGATCACGTCGTTCCCGCCCCCACCGTACACGCGATGACCGCCGCCGAAGTAGGTGATGTGGTCGTTGCCCGCGTCGCCGTACATTTCCACCCCGCGCGGCATGCCGTTGAACCCGATGCTCGCGAGCAGTTCATCGTTGCCAGCCAGGCCCTGGATTACCAGACGAGCCGGGTCGGCGAGGACCGGCGTCTTAGTCGAGCCGGAGACTTGAAGCACGTCTGCAAAGCGGCTTCCCTCCAGCTCTTCAACGTCGAGGTAGACGTCGTACTCGGCGGTTCGGCGTTGCCCGCCGTGGCCGCTCAACCTACCGGTGGCATCGTCAATTCCGAGAAATGCCACCACCCCGCCGCTGTGCGTTGAGTAACTGATTCGATCCTGTCCACTTCCGCCGACGAGCGTATCATTTCTGCTCCCGCCGACGAGGGTGCTCGGCAGCGGCGTTTTGTTTTCGATGCGATCGTTGCCGCCGAAGCCATTAGCCCATATGCGCTTGACCTGGCTGGCTGCGAAAGTCTGCAATTGGTTGTTCAGCCGCGCGCGGACGAGGTTGCCGCTGCGCTCGACCGACATCTGATCGCCACCCGGCCCGCCGACGACGCTGAGCGTGCCGTTGGCATTCAATGAGGCAAAGGCCGCCAACAGTCGTCGCGACTCCAATTCAGAGATCCACTCGCGCGAATGCAGTCCCCCGTGAGACCAGTATAGTTTGCGTAGCGACATGGGATTCCCCGCAAAATCGGCACAGGCACCGCAGGATTGACGCCTCCAACGGGATGCTCTGGCACAAGAGTATGAGTGGGATGAAGAATTTTTTCAAAACGCAGGAACCGCCGGGCTTGCCGCGGTTGCGCTGCTTCACGCGGCGGGGGGCGGCGATGTTAGGGTGGGCCGCGGTCGATATGTTCGCGCCGCTCGCTGTAAGACATTGACAGAAATAGACTTACATCGCACGACCATGGGATTTGCGCAATTGTTCCGCGCGGAACAATTGCACTTTTTTAGAAGGGCCTGCGCCGGCGCGGCGACGAATGTTCCGCGCGGAACATTCGTTCGGTGTGCCGTAACGCGCGTGAGCTTGCGCCCTCAAAAATCGGACAAATGTTACGCCGCCTCTTTTGCCCGGTCAGGCAGGATCGTCAAGCTGACGACCTTGGTCGGGCAGACCTCCACGCACACGCCGTCGAGGTCGCACTTGTTCAGGCTGCGCAGGTCGACAAGGGCCTTGCCGTCGATCATCTTCAGCACATCTTTGGTGCAGTTGGCGACGCAAACCTCGCAGCCGATGCAGTCTCTGGTATCGATGCTCAGGGTTGCTGTGATCGGCTGGTGCGATTTCGGGTCGTCGCGGAAGAGCTTGCCGACGGTCGATGCCGTTTCGCGGCTGACGTTGCGCTCGAAATCGGCGCTGTTCTTGCTAAATGTCGCCTGGCTCTTCACTTCCACCGCGCCCGGCCGCTGCATTCGGAAGACGGGTTGATGGCAGCTATTGCAAAGCTGCAACGATTCGAGCTTCTCAAGATACTTTACCGTAGTGCTGACGACGGTTGCGTGGCTCCAGGTGAGTGGGCTGACGGAGAGCGGGGCGTTGGTCATGGGATGGACCTGCTCGGCCAGCACGCCAGACTCGAGCGCGTGGTTGGCACACCATTCGAGAATGGGCAAAGCGGCCTTGAGGTCGTTGGCATTCTTGGCCCGGCTGATGAAGTAATCAGCGAGCCAGAGCGTGCAGATAAACCACGGATTGCCGGGCACATCTTTGATGTTGTCGCTCACGCGGTGGTAATAGTCGTTCTCGTAGCGCGCCACCCCGCCGACCTTGGTCTTCACCCAAAGTCGCTGCTCGACAGCCTGCATGGTGGCCAGCACACGCGGGTCGTCTACATCAAACAGATGAAACTTGTAAATGCTGTAGAGGCTTGCATCGAGCACTTCATCGACTTCGTAATAGTGCTCCAGCTCTTCATCCGGCTTCAGTTCACACTGCTCGACATAGTTAGCATTGGCCGGCGGAACGGGGTTGTCGCGCGGGACCAGTCGCCGGACAAAGCGGTTGAGATGATCGCTCCAGAGGTACTTCGCAGCCCCGGCTTTGATTTCTTCCGCGGCCTTGTTGTACCTGTCGGCGCGTTCACGATCGCCGAAGCAGACTGCGAAATTGCGCGCCGCCTTCAGGCCGCCGTAGACTGTGGCGACGGTGAACGCATGCACGCCCCAGCGTTCTTCCCACAAGTCGTATGAAGGATGCGGCAGGCCGGTGCGCGGGTCGCGGTAGTCACACATAAAATCGGCGGCCTTTTGCACCACATCCACCCACAGCGGGCGAATGAACTCGATATCGCGATATCGATAGTAGTGCCGCCAGAGCGCCCACACGACCAGCGCGGTTTCATCTTCCTGAATCGGCATCGCCTGCTTGCCCTTGATCACCCAGGGGTGCCAACTGCTCGCGGGCGACATGTCGGGGTTGTACTTGTGATAGAAGTAACCGCCTTCGGTAATCGTCTTCTGACAGAAGGTGTAGAACGATCGCGCCAGATCGGGAAAGCCGGCAAGGTCGAGGCTGTCGGCAACGAGCGCGCCATCCCGGGGCCACACATACGAGTACGTGTCGCGGCTGAACTGCATGATGTCCGAGTCGTTGGCAGCGCAGATCGCGCCGTTGTTGTCGATGTTGGTGCGCGTCACCAATAGCGACCGCTTGAACATGTCCACAACCTTGGCGGGAAGATTGCCGAAGTTGATGTTGGTCCCGCCAACCCACAACCGCCAGTAGCTTGTCGTGCGATCGATGACGCCTTGCGGGGTCATCTTGGTGATCCACTTGTGCAGTTCGAGCAGTTCATCGCGGCTTTCGGCGGCGATGATGACCATGTACGCCGTTGCGTCGCCATGCGCATCGACGTGAGCATGATGGGCGATCGTACTATCCACCGCGCCCTGCGCGATGGCATTCCCGCCGAGCACGCCGTCTTCGGCATCGCGCCAGGTTCCCTCGGCACCGGCAAAGCGCGTGCCGGTGGCAAACTCGTCGATGTGCTGCACAAACCCCCCGGCCGTACTTTCGCCCGGCGACGGTTTGAAGAACGTCGCCATGATGTATCGCTTGCCATGGTAATGCACGAGGCTATTCAACTCAGGATCAAAGTAGGCCGTGTCGCCGACATTCGATCCGAACATGTTGAAATCATGATGATGAAAAACCTTCACCGTCCGGGCACGGTCAAGCTCATTTTTGATCTTGATCTTGCGAACGAATATCGGCCTGTGAAAATCGACGACATCGTTGCAATAGAGACTTAGCTTGAGTTCGGCGTGATCGAGGCTCACGCTGGTGGTCAGAGTGTCGCGCAGGTATCTCTGGTGAATGGCCCACTTGCCATTGCTGGTCCAGTGCATCTCACCCTTGCCTGCGGGGGTCGGTGCGTGCACTCCGAAGCGACATGGCCCGGCCCCGCCGTGATTTTCCTGGCCGACGTGCGGAAAATAGGCGTCTCGAATCTGATACTGACTATCAAAGGCGACGAGTAATCGCCCGTTACCCACAGGAATATCACGCGGCATGAAACCCTTCCAGCGTGCCTCTTACGGCTATAAACATCGACGAAGGCCCGACTTCCGGCACGGGCCATCGAAGGTTTATTCGGCATCATTCGGGTGGGTGTGAAGCGCCAAGTCCGATTCAACCCGGTTTCGCCGCCAAATTTACCCATCTTTCCGCCGGAACGACCGGATTGACTGGTGCACCCCGGATAAACGCGCCGCCGGCCCCAAATGTCACCCGTTGAACCGAATCTAAACTGTTGTAATCAAAGCGTTTAGTAACAAAACAAAATTTCTCGACATTCGCGTCATTTTCAGGAGAATTCCCTTGCATCCTGCCACCCGTCCGATATGTTTAATTGTGTCATTTCGCCTCTTGTGAGGAAGCGCTCCGTCTGAGCGCGTGCTGGAAACGAACGGATCGTACGCCTTGATAAGTCATCTTGATGGTTCATCGAGTTTGAACTTGCCAAAGCTGAGGGAGATCGAAAATGCGTAAGGTATCAAAACTCGTCGTTCTCGCCGGCGCAGCAATCGCTGCACTTTCGGCCGCTGCCAACGCTGCCTTTGTGCCGTGGACGCAGCCGAGCGGAACTGTCCCGGGCCTCTTCAGCTACTCTGGTGGCGGAAGCGACAACGGGCTGTTCGGCAACCCGATCATCTCGGGCAGCACCTTCACCTTCTTCCCCAGCGGTTTCCTGGCAACATCGTCGGGTGCAGTCGCTGGCTCGCAGACCACAACCGACCGGCTTGAGTTTGAAGTAGACATCGCCCCGGGTGCGATCGACTTCGCCAGCATCACCGTTCGCGAACTCGGCGACTTCTCAGTAACCAACGGCGGGCAGGTTCGCGCTGACGCGTTCCTCTTCGTCACCAATCTCGATAACCCCTTCGGCGGCGGAAGCCCGTCATCTGATAGCGACACCTTCACGCAGGCCTTTTCCCAGCCCGCAGGTGGCAGCGGCGATTTTGACCTGACCGCGGCCTCGGTCCTCCCCAACGGCTGGACGCGCCTCCGCATCGTCGTCAACAACACCCTGCAAGCCTCGAATGATGCAGGCGGTGCCGCACTCATCCAGAAGAAGGTGGCTGGCGTCATCGTGACGGTCAACGTCCCCGAGCCGACCACCATCACTGCAGCCATCGCCGGAATGGGCGCTTTGCTCATCCGTCGTCGCAGCCGGTAAGCGATCTTCGGGTCGCCTGCTCGTGTGACTATCAAAGCATTCTCAGAAGCCCGTCGAATCCCTCGACGGGCTTCTTCGTTTGAATCTCCTTTGCCGGCTCAACGGCAATCCGCTCGATGACCGTCACTTCACCGCCGCCGAAAGTGTGGCGCGCCCGCGTCGCGACGCCCGACGCTTTTTCCCCGCGCCAGGCCTTCCCGCTAAACTTAAGCGGCCATGCCGAACGACAACCACCGCTACACCGCATTCATCAGCTACCGCCACGAGCCAGTTGGCCGCAAGTGGGCCATGTGGCTGCACCGCGCGATCGAGGGATATCGCGTACCAAAATCACTGGTGAAACAGGGCAAGAGCGCACGTCGCGTAGGCCGGGTGTTTCGCGATGAGGAAGAACTCGCCGCCAGCGCCGATTTGTCGAAGGAAATCGACGCGGCGCTTTCGCAGAGTGCTTACCTGATCGTCGTCTGCACCCCGGAAACGCCGAAGAGCCGGTGGGTGAACGCCGAAGTGGAACGATTCGCCGCGATGGGGCGGAAGGATCGCATCCTGGCGCTATTGGTTTCCGGCGAACCGCACGAAAGCTTCCCGCCGGCACTGCTGGCCCTGGGCGAACCGCTCGCCGCGGATGTGCGCGACTTAAACGCCGACGGCCCGCGCCACACCCGCGGGCAAGCCAAGCTGCGCCTCATCGCCACGCTGCTGGGGCTGAATTTCGACGATCTCCGCAACCGGGAACAGCGTCGCCAGCAGGCACGGATTCTCACCGGCGCGGTCGTAGCACTGGCCGTGGCAGCGGGCATGGGCGGGTTGAGCCTGTACGCATTCGGGCAGAAGCGGCTGGCCGACACGCGGCTGGTCGAGGTGCAAGAGGAGAAGGCCGAAGCCCAGCGGCAGCGGGATGAGGCGGAGAAGCAGCGCAAGGAAGCCGAGCGCCGCCGGGCGGAGTCGGAGGCCGTCATCGACTTCATCAACACCGACGTCTTCGCGGGCGCAACGCCGGAGCGAATGCCGAACAAAGCGGTGCGGGATGAGATCGTCGTAAAGATGCTGGAACCGGCGGCGAAGGCGGTGCGGGAGCGGTTCAAGGACCAGCCGCTGGTGGAGGCGGCGGTGATGACCCAAATTGCTTACAGTTTTGTGAAGCTCGGTCGCTTTGGTGAAGCCGAACCACTATGTAGAGAGGCGACGGGGCGATTCCGAAAGGTGTTGGGCGAGGATCACCCGAACACGATTCGGGCAATCAACAACTACGCCGAGGTGCTGCAGTCGCTGGGCCGGTCGGCGGAGGCGGAGCCGCTCTTTAAAGATGCCCTCGAACGATTCCGGCGGGTGTTGGGCGAGGATGAACCGGGCACGATCAGGTCACTCAACAACTACGCCCTCGTACTGAATTCGCTGGGTCGTGCTCGCGAAGCCGAGCCGCTTCACAAGGACGCGGTGGAGCGAAGCCGGCGGGTGTTGGGGGAGGATCACCCGGATACCATCCAGGCGATAAACAACTACGCGTATGTGCTCGATGCGCTGGGCCGCTCTAGCGACGCTGAGCCGCTGTACAAGGATGCGATGGAGCGATTCCGACGGGTGTTGGGAGAGGATCACCCGGATGCAATCGCATCGGTCAACAACTACGGCGAGGTGCTGCGTTCGCTGGGCCGGTCTAGCGATGCCGAGCCGCTCTTCAAGGACGCGCTGGAGCGATTCCGGCGGGTGTTAGGCGAGGATCACCCGGACACGATCCTGTCGATTAACAACTATGCCTTCATCCTGAACACACTAGGTCGGACAGCAGAGGCGGAACCGCGCTTTAAAGACGCGCTGGAGCGATTCCGGCGGGTGCTGGGTGAGGATCACTCGAACACGATCACATCGATCAATAACTACGCGGACGTACTGCGGTCGCTGGGGCGGTGGGCAGAGGCCGAGCCACTGGCGCGGCAGGCTGTGCGGCTGGCAAGAAAAGAACGCCGGAGCCTGGGGCCGAAGCATCCGAACACACGAGCCTTCGCCCGAAATCTCACCCGCATCCTCGTCGCCAACAACAAACCTGACGAAGCGCGCGCGGTCGCCGCCGAGTTTGGGCTGCCCGATCCCACCACCCAGCCCGCCGCAACGCGGCCGACGACGCAGCCGCTGGATGAGGCGCGGGTGGCGGAGATTCGGGCGTTCGTGGCCAAGTTGGAGGCCGATTGGGCGGAGGCGAATCGGCTTGGCGGGGGGCGTGCTCTCGAAGCCTCGCCCGCCGCGACTCAGCCGGCCACGCAGCCGGGGTGAGTTCTCAGATTTGATCGTTCGTACCCCGAAGCAATGCCGTGAACCGAACCGCCCGCCGCAAAGGGACCGGCGCGGGCTCTGAGCCTGGGTCGCACCCTGCGAACGCAGGGAAGGATGCGGCACAACCTGGGGCATGTTTTGGGGCACTTCGAGGGCAAACAGTGATGCAGTCGATTTGATCGCACCGGGTCTTTGAGAATCCCGAGGTCTTTGAAAACCCCGAGATCTTTGAAAACCCTGTGGCCTTCGAGCACCCCGGGGCGCTTCAGTCGGCAGGTTGCGTCGCGGTCGCTGCCCGGGTTTTCCAGCGCGCGGCTTCGTCGATTTTTCCCAGCGCGTTGCTGGTGTCAGCGAGATACTCCGCCACCTTCGCCAGGCTAATGCTTCCGCCGGCAGTTTGCTCGAAGAGCTGGTAGGCCTTGGTGAGTTCCTGTTCGGATCGTACGTACTCCTTGTTGAAAAACAGTGCCCGCCCAAGGTTGCGCCGCAGCGCCGCCTCGGTTGCAGGTTCCTGCTGCGCGCTGGGCATACTAAGGCACGACTCAATCAACGCCACTCCCTCGCTGGCGCGGCCGTTATCGGCGAGGCTCTTGCCAAGATTCACCGCGCTAATTAGACGTTCATGCGAATCGCCACGGCCGAGCTTGTCGAGTAATGCGATACAGCCGCGCCACAAAGACTCGGCTTCCTCGAGCTGTTTCACCCCCACCAGCACATTGGCCAATATGTTCAACGAGCGCAGTGTCTCGGGATGCTCGGGGCCTTGTGCCTTGAGCATGCCCTCATATGCAACCCGGGCATAAGCAAGTGCGGCACCGCTTTGACCCGCATCGAGCATCGCCGCCGCAAGATTTCCGCTCGCGCGAAGGGTGGCGGGGTAATCAGCGCCCAAGCCGGCGGTGTATCGATTGAGAATCAAACGCCTCGTTGCAAGTGACTCATCAGTCTTCCCAAAGCTTCTTTGCAGATCGGCCAGCTTTCCGAGCACGCCCAGTGTGTGATCGTGATTCGGCCCGTAAACCCTCTCGGCGGTGGCGAGCAGATCGGGCAGCAGGTCTTCGGCTTCGGATAGCTTTCCCTGTTCCAGAAGCGTCGTGAGCAGATTGTCGCGCGAAGTGATACCCGGCCCGCTCTCCGCGCCCTGCGCTGCGATGCGAAGCGGAAGCAGCTCACGGATCACCGCCTCTGCTTCGGCAAACTTCCGCTGTTCGATGAGGTTGACCGACAGATTGTTCATCGCCGTGAGTGTTAACGTGCTCGCGGGGCCAACGTTCGGCGCAGCACGGCAACGCGCTACCAGCTCGCGGTAAAGCAACTCGGCTTCGTGGGCATTGCCGCGGTCGGCAGCAATTCCCGCCTTGCTATCAAGCAGCGAAAGGGTTGTCGGATCATTCGGGCCGAAGCGCTCGATGGCCAGCGGCAGGATACGGCTGAGCAATGCCTCGGCCTCGTCAGGCTTGTATCGCCAGCGGTGATTGATGATGAGGTAGTTGGTGATGTCGATCGTGGTGCGGTCGGCCTCGCCGAGGTGGTTGCGGTATAGTTCGACCGCGCGCTGCAGGTGCTCTTCGGCCAGATGGTACTCACCGAGGGAAAAAAGCGTCCATCCGACCGTTTCACGCACGCCGGCTTCGCCGATCGGGTCGCCGCTGAACGTCGGCCCGATCTTGTTCTGCGACGCCTTGATTGCCTGGAGCACGGTCAGGTCGCTCGCCCCCCCGCTGTTGGCGTCGGCACTGTAGAGCATTTGCTGCAGGAACCCACTCACTGCCTGACTGCGCGTGTTAGCAGCGACCGCGATCTCGCGCTGCCGGCGGGCATTGAGCAAGCCGATCGATGTCGCGACGGTCGCGCCAATCAGCATCACGAGCATGAGCGCCGCCACCCCGATGCCCACACGATGCCGCCGGACAAATTTTCGCAGTCGATACCCGCGCGTCGGTGGGCGCGCTGTAATCGGCTCATATTCGAGCACGCGGCGAAGATCATCGGCCATCGCCTGCGCCGAAGCGTATCGATGTGATTTCTCGCGCGCCAGGGCGGTCATCACGATCGTTTCCATGTCCCCGGCGAGCGTGCGATCATACCGACTGATCGGCTCAGGTTCGGTGGTCTCAATACGCTTCAACACCTCGACGATCGATGTGTTTTTCACCTCGATCGGCAATCGATCCGTGAGCAACTCATGCAGCAGCACGCCGAGCGCCCAAACATCCGATCGTACATCGATTTCATTGGCTTTCCCGGCGGCCTGTTCGGGGCTCATGTAGCCCGGCGTGCCGAGCAGCACCCCGGCGGTGGTTTGCCATGTGAGGCTTTCCTGGTCGTCAGCACCGATGATGCGCGCGATGCCGAAATCGAGCACCTTCGGCTCACCCGCAGGGTCGACCAGCACATTCGCCGGTTTCAGGTCGCGATGGATGATCGCCTGCTGGTGCGCCGCGTGGACGGCAGTCGACACCTTGATCATCAGTTCGATGCGCTGCGCCCGGGTCAGCTTCCGATCGCGCGCGTATTGCGTCAACGGCGGGCCGTCGACGAACTCCATGGCGATGTACGGCATCGCCGTCGTTCCCGGCGGGTGATGCACACCGGCTTCGTAGATGCGCGCGATGTTTGGATGCTGCAACCGACCCAATGCCTGGCTCTCGCGCTTGAATCGCTGGGCCGCGTCAACCATCGGCATGTTAAACCGCACGAGCTTAAGCGCCACCGCCCGGTGCGGGTTGGCCTGCTGCGCGACATACACCGCCGCCATCGCGCCTTCGGCCAGCAGCTTTTGCAGCGTGTACCTGCCAATTCGTTGCCCGCCGAGAGAGAGCATGTCGGGCCCACCGAGGCCGAGCCACGCATCCGTTCGCGCATCGATCACCCCGTCGGCCCCCTCGTACGCGTTCACCAGCGACCGAGCCTCGTCCAGCATCGCCTCATCGCCATTGCAGGCGGTCGCCAGTAGCGCGTCGCGCTCGGCGGCGGGGAGTTCGAGCGCGTCGGCGACGATAGCCTTGACCGCTTCCCAGTTGATCGGGGTGGTGGGCATGACAGTTCAGCGAAAAAGTACAATCTTTCAGAGTCACCGGCCCTGCAGCAAACCAATGCACCGGCGACTCCAGCCCTTACAGTTGCGTCTCGTTCAATCGCCGCGACAGCCATGCTCGCGCCACGGACCAGTCGCGTTTCACCGTTCGCGGCGAGCTATCCAGCGCCGCGGCGGTTTCTTCGACGCTTAAGCCCGTGAAATATCGAAGCATGACCACCTCGGCCAGGCGTTCATCGAACTGCCTGAGATGCGTCAGCGCGTCGTCCAAGACGATCATCGCGTTCGGGTCGGCACTCTCGACCGCGGCATCGACAAAATCGATATCCAACCTCTGCCGCCCGCCGCCCCGCTTTTTGGAAGCGTGGCGCCGTGCGCGCTCGACCAGGATTCGCCGCATCGATTCCGCCGCCACAGCGAAGAACTGACGCGGGTTCTCCCAGGTGATCGCCGGGTCGTTACTCAGCCGGAGATACACCTCGTGAACAAGTGCTGTAGTCTGAAGCGTCAAACCCGAGGGTTCGCGGGCCATTTTTCTATGGGCGAGGTCCCGAAGCTGCTGATAAACCACGGGAAACAGCTCACGGGTGGTTCCCGTGAAGCTGTCCGGCGGGGCCAGCGCCGCTGAGTCACTGTCGCCGGGATTGGATAGGTCAGGCCCCGTCACAGACTGATATTCGCACATTTCCGGCCCCCGGCCAACGGCCAACCGAGATTCTCGGTGCGAGATCAGGTCATGGTGGAAGCTTGGGTAAGATGCGTCGGGTGACGGGTTGCAATTCCACCCCAGCCCGTCTAATCATGATTGCTTCGCACGTTTCACAAGAGGACAAAGAAAAATGACTCAGCCAGTTGCCATTCAAAGCTATTGCTACCGTGGATTCAAAGCATTGCCTGCGTTCATCGAGCAACTCAGATCGACCGGCGTGGCGGCGACCGAAATCTGCGGGGTTCATGCGAGTTTCAACGACCCTGCAACTTTTGGATCAACCATTGAGCCATTCCAGAAGGCCGGAGTGCAGATTGTGGCCATCGGCGTGGAAAAGCTCACCGGCGACCTGGTCAAAGACGCCCCGCGGTTCGAATTTTGCAAGGCCGCGGGGGTGAGAAATATGAGCGTGACGTTCGATCCCGGCATCATGGATAACCAGTTCGCCGCGATGAAGAACGTCGAAAAACTGGCCGATCAGTACGACCTCAAACTAGGCATCCACAACCACGGGGGGTACGACTGGCTCGGCAACATCCCCATGCTGAAGTACATCTTCGACCGCACCAGCCCGCGCATCGGCCTGCACCTCGACACCGCATGGGCCATCGATGCCAAGCACAATCCCGTGCAAATGGTGGAGCAATTCGCGCCGAGAATGATGGGCGTGCATGTCAAAGACTTCGTCTATTCTCCAAAGCGCGAGCCAAAAGACGTGATCATCGGCGAAGGCAATCTCGACTTGCCAAAATTCATGCAAACGCTCAAGCAGATCAACTTCAGTGGGCCGTTGGTTATCGAGTACGAGGGTGATGTTGAGAACCCCGTGCCGGCACTGAAGCAGTGTGTGGCAGCGCTGAACAAGTTGGTGTGAACTCGCGATCGGGGATGAGAACGCGTGCTACCATTGGTCATGTCCACTCGCACCGAACACGATAGTATGGGCGACATGCACGTGCCGGTTGACGCCCTTTATGGTGCATCGACTGCTCGCGCCATTCAGAATTTTCCGGTGGCGATGCGTCCCCTGCCACCGGAGTTTATTCATGCCTATGGGCATTTGAAGGCGGCATGCGCGGTGGCGAATCGCGATTTGGGGCTGCTCGAACCAGAAGTCGCCGCCGCAATCATCGAAAGCGCCGATGAAGTCGCCCGCGGGCTGCACGATGGGCATTTTCCCGTCGATGTTTACCAGACCGGCTCCGGCACCAGCACCAACATGAACTTAAACGAGGTAATCGCCAACCTCGCAAGCAGGAAGCTCGCCGACGGCACGCGGGTGCATCCGAATGATCATGTGAATCGCGGCCAGTCGAGCAACGACACGTTTCCAACGGCGATGAATCTGTCCTTCGCGCTCGCGATCGAAGCAATCCTCATCCCCGCCGCCCACAATCTCGATACCGCGCTTGAAGGACTCGCCAATCAGTGGGACCACGTCGTAAAACCCGGACGCACGCACCTGATGGACGCAACGCCGATCCGCATGGGACAGGTTTTCGGCGGGTTTCGGCAACAAGTGCGCGACGCGACACACGATCTTGAAAACGCCCGCTATGCAGTGGCGCACAATCTGCCCATCGGCGGGACGGCGGTCGGCACCGGAATCAATACGCCCCGTGATTTTGGTGAGCGGGTCGCCGCGGCACTGACTTCAAGATGCGGGCAGAGCTATCTGATCGAATTCAAAGAGGCGTACAACCATCCTGCCGCACAGGCATCGCGCGATGATGTGGTGACCGCGCATGCTGCGGTGAAACGGCTTGCCATTGCGCTGTCTCGTATCGCCAGCGACATCCGCCTGCTGGCCTCCGGACCGAGGTGCGGGATTGGCGAACTGATCCTGCCCGCGGTGCAGCCGGGCAGTTCCATCATGCCGGGGAAGGAGAACCCGGTAATCTGCGAGAGTGCCATGCAGGTGGCCTGCCGAGTAATGGGCAACGACGCCACCATCTCCACCGCGGCGCTGGGTGGGGTGGGGTCGATTCTCGAACTAAACGTCGCGATGCCGGTCGTGGTTGATGCGTTTCTCGAGTCCGTGCGGCTGCTGGGTAATGTCATCGTTGTGTTTGTCGATAAAGTGTTGTCTGGACTGAAGATAGACGAAGCCAGATGCGCCGAATTGCTGGGAAAAAGCCTGATGAACGTGACGGCGCTCGTGCCAGCGATCGGCTACGATGCCGCGGCCAAGGTAGCCAAGCAGGCGCACGCAGAAGGCAAGACGATCCGCGAGGTGGCTAAGACGCTCGGCCTGCTTGACGATGCCACGCTCGATAGCCTGCTGGACTTCGATGCGATGACCCGGCCCACCGTCGAACCGCCCGCCGTCGAACCATAGTCCCGTTCTCCCCCGCCAATCTTGGCGAACGCCGCGAAGCATCCCCCCGATTATTACTAACATAAGCATAACATTGGGGGCGAGTGATGTTGACGAACCCCCTTCTGAGCGTTATTCTTGCGTGACTTGGCACTTTTACGCACGCGCGGCCCACTCGCGCGTAGCAGCGACAGGGAGTGACTACGCGAAAGTGAGTCTGGAAAGGAGTGCTCGTTCCGTGCCGAAGAAAGCAGTCGCAAAAGTGGCAAAGAAGCCCACGCGCGGCGTTGCTGTGAAAGCAGCGCCCCAGAAGAAGGCTTCGACCGTGAACGGGGTTCCAACCAAGGCTGGCAAGCCCGCGAAGGGCAAGCCCGTCGCCGCCAAGCCCATCAACAGCAAAATTGCCGAAAGTAAGTCAGCCACCGCTAAGCCGAGCACCAACGGCTCACGAAAGCCTTTGCTGGCCGCCAACCGGCTGTCGCCGCACGTCAAGTCAGAAACGAACAGCACGCCGTCGGGTAAATCCAGGTCGGTTGTGGGTAAATCCGAAGCAGTCCGGACCTCGTCGGGCAAGCCAGCATCCTTTAACTTGGTTGTCGGCCCCAAGCCGCTGGCCATGAAGGGCGCGAAGCCGGCCACATCGAGCGTGAGCACGCGCGAGGGCGCGTCATTGGCTGGTAAGCCGGTCAAGCGGCTCAAGAAACTGAAGCGCCGCGACGACGACGAAGACGCAGGCCCGCCGAAGCCCCTGGTGCCGCTTCCCCCGCCGCCGGTGACGACCGATTCAAAGCCGAAAAAGAACCAGGCGGGGCTCAGCCCGCGCGAGCTGGAAGATTTCCGCAGCCTGCTGCTGCTCAAGCGCCGCGAATTGCTTGGCGATATGAGCAGCATGGAGCGCGAAGCCCTTCAGTCCGGTCAGGGCAGCAACCTCTCCAATCTGCCTGTACACATGGCCGACATGGGCACCGATAACTACGAGCAGGAATTCACGCTCGGCCTGGTGGAGAAAGACCGCCAACTGCTTCGCGAGATCAATCAGGCACTGGCCAAGATTCAGGATGGCAGCTACGGCATCTGCGAAGGCACCGCTAAGCCCATTCCCAAGGCCCGGCTTGAGATTCAGCCGTGGGCAAGGCACTCCGTTGAGTGGGCACGCCAACTTGAAAAGAACATGATGATCCGGCGGTGAATTCTGGCCTGCGGTGAAGTCTGATCGGGTCGGCTGCTTCACGCCCTCCGATTCCGCAACGCGCCTTTCCTCAGCCGGGCAACCGTATAGTATCCGCTGCTGTGATTCCTTCCCAAGAAATGGCTTGTCGCTCCCCCGCTGCCGTGCTGTGGTTTCTCAGTGCCTTCGCGCTGCTGTTGACCGCCGACCTCGTGAGCAAGCGGGTATCGTTTGACAGGCTATTGATCCGGCAGATCGGCACGCCCCCGGCGAAGGTGGACATTATCTCGCACACGGTTGAGTTTGTCCCCCGCGTATTGCACTTTCATGTCACGGCGAATCAAGGCGCGGTGTTCGGGCTGGGCCAGGGGAAGCGATGGCTGTTTGTTCTTGTTTCGACAGGTGCGATCGGCTACCTGCTGTTCCTCTTTTCAACGCTGCACCGAAAGCACTGGCCGACGCAACTGCTCCTCGCGGGCTTCCTCGCGGGCGTGATTGGCAACATGTGGGACAGGCTTACCTTCGGCTATGTGCGCGACATGCTCTGGATGTTTCCGCAGATCACATGGGGAGATTGGCTGCCGTTTCTACCAGAATCAATCCGACGGCACGACGTGTTTCCCTGGATTTTCAATCTGGCCGATTCATACCTCGTCACCGGCGTGATCGTGACGATCGGCTACATGCTCATTGCAGGCGAACGAAAGGTTGCGCCGCACATCAGCACAGATGAACAGAGATTGAACAAAGGCGAGACGCAGCCAATCGAGAAGTAGATTCCGCAAAACAGCGACGCGACGGTTGGCTTCAGGGGCTTGAATCTGTGGTTAGAGATGAATGCGACAGAGCACATGATCCGCAGGGCGATTCGACTGGCGATGACCGGCCGGGGACGCGTCGAACCCAATCCGATGGTGGGTTGCGTGCTGGCGCGCGATGGCAGGGTCATCGGCGAAGGCTACCACACCCACTTCGGCGGGCCACACGCCGAGCCGCAGGCCCTGGCCGACTGCATGGCACGCGGCGAAAGTCCTGCTGGGGCAACGGCTTATGTCACACTCGAACCGTGTTGCCACGTGCGAAAAAAAACGCCGCCGTGCGCGCCACGGCTTATAGAAGCGAAAATCGCCAAGGTCGTTCTCGGCTGTCTCGATCCCAACCCTGCTGTAAACGGCAATGGCGTGGCGATGCTACGGGCGGCAGGGATTGATGTTTCGCGCGTCGATCCTGCGCTGGAGGCCGAGTGCAAGCAGCTAATCGCTCCATTTTTACTGCGCACCTGCTGTAGAAGGCCGTACGTCACCTTGAAGTGGGCGGAGACGGCCGATGGAAAGATCGCCGGCCCCGGCGGCAGTCGATTGCAGATCACTGGTGAACCGGCAAACCAACTCGTGCATCTGCTTCGCTCGCGATCGGATGCGATCATGGTCGGCGTGAACACCGTGCTGGCCGACGATCCACAACTCACTGCCCGCGGTGTAGAACATTCTCGGCTGCACACGCGGATAATCCTCGATTCAAAACTTCGCGCCCCGGCAAACGCGCGAATATTCCTTGCGTCCGGTGAGAAGGAGCGCACCATCATCTTTCACTCGCCCGCGGCCGCTGCCAACCCCCCCGCCGACGAACGGATCAGCCGTCTGTTGAACGCAGGTGCCCAGCTCATCCTCCGCGGCGAGAATCCGAACGATCGCCTCTCGTTGACCGACGTGTTTGAGCATTCCCTGTTGAGCGATCTTAGTGATCTGATGGTCGAGCCAGGCCCGGCAGTCGCGCAATCATTTTTTGAATCAGGTCTCGCGCACAGGCTGTGGATTTTTCGTTCGGCGCGGCGAGTGAATGATGATTCCGCGCCCTCTGCCATAAAGGTCCCGAGCGAATATGTCGTAACCGGTCACATGAAGATTGGCGACGATGTGCTAACGGAGTATCTCGATACAAAATCAGATGCTTTCTTCGCCGCGGTGCCCTCGGCCGATTTTGTTCTCGCCGCGGAAGCCCTTATGTAGCATGGGTTTCCAACCCATTTTTTCTTCTCTCCCAAAGTAACAAGGGGTTGGAAACCCGTGCTACGGAATGCTCCACTGCGCTTTTACCGCTTCGATCACCAGTGGCTTATCCTGCAGGGTATACGGATCGCCGCGCGCCCAGCCGCCGTCGCGGTTGTCGGTGAACCATTTCCACAGGAACACGCCTTTCATAAACGACCGCTTCTGCGCCTCCTCAATTGCAATCCGGTACAGCCGGGCCTGTAGATCAAACGCCTCGCCGCGATCATGGCTCCACGGCTCCGCGGCGGTCTTGGTCGCGGTGGTGTAACCAATTTCGCCGAACACGATCGGGCGTTTCCACCGTTCCGCGAACGGCTCCAACTCGGCGTAGATTGCGTTCCATCGGGCGCGAATCTCTGCGTCGGTCGGATTGTCTTTCGGGCCGACGGGCCAATATGCCGTAATCGCGATTACATCGACTGCATCCCACCATGCGATCTTCTGCCACTCCATAAACGCCGCCGAGTAGCACAGCGGGCCGGAATAGACAGCGCGCACATCGGCAATCAGCTTCCGCCAGCGCGCTTCCTGATGCGTGGTCTTCTCGTATTCGACACCAATGCACAGCGCATCGGCCCCCGATTTCTGCGCGATGTGCGCGTTGATCAGCAGAAACTCCGTGTAACTTGCAAACCATTTATCCCAGTCCTCTTCCGAGAGCATTTCGATGTCGCCGTGCCACTTCCCGCCGTGAAACTCGCGCGACCAGATATGCGGCTTAAGCAGCACCTTCAACCCCGCGGCGTGGGCGTTTTCGATCGCCTTGGCCAGATTCCCCTCCGGCGAGCGACCATCCCTGCCATATCGCACCGCCGGCGCGTTAATGCTGTTCATCCACGCATAGTCGTTTAATGCCACCCAATTTGCTCCGAGGCCGGCGATCTCCAACATCTGCGCCGCGCAACTTTCGGTTCCATAACCCCCGCGGGAGCTGGCCAGGCAGATGCCTTTAACCTCTTGCGCAGCAGATTGATTCCCGCTCGCAGACAGAACCACAAAAAGGAGCAAACTCATCGCCCCGGCAAATGCACACGAGCGGCCAGCCCGCCGCCGTGCTTTCGTGCGTCGACAGCTCTGGCGCATCATTCTGAAACGTCTTGAAAATCTCCCCGCTGTACCGTCCGGGACGACATCTTCTCGGTCGCATTGAGTCATCTTCGGGTCTCTCCGTCTCTATGGTCTCTCCGTCTCAATCCAGCGCGTTAAGTAGTTGATCCATCTGGGCTTCGGTATTGTAAAAATGTGGCGCGGCGCGCAAGCGGTTTTCACGCACCATGAGTTCGATCTTGTGCTGTTCGCGAAGCATTCGATAAATCGATTGCAGATCAGCATCGCCCGGCGGGAGAAACGCGACGATGCCGCTCCAGCTCTGCTCATCTCGCGGGCTGATGACTCGGTAGCCCTTTGCCCGCAAACCGTTTGCAAGCCGATCGGTCAGAAGGCGGATGCGCTTCTCAACCGCATCCGCCCCGGCCGAGTACAGAAGCTCAGCGGCGGCACCCATCCCCATCATGGTGGCCAGAGCGGGGGTTCCACATTCGTGCCGGCGGTTGTCGGGCTGAAGCGTGTAGTTGATGTCGCCGTAGTTATCAGGGTCAACCACCGAATATGCCCCGACAGCCAGCGGGCGCACCTGCCGCATCAGCTCCCTGCGAATGAATACAAAGCCCGTCCCCATCGGGCCGAGCAGCCATTTTTGGGAACCACATGCAAGAAAGTCGATGTTCATTCTCGTTACGTCCACCGGCAGTCCGCCGAGCGATTGGATCGCATCAACGCAAAACATCTTCCCACGCGCCCGGCAGAACGCGCCAAGGGCCTCCATCGGCATGCGCTGTCCGCTGGCGTATTGAACATGTGACAGCGCCAGCATGCGACACCGGGGATGCGCCACCGCGGCGAGTAGTTCATCGACACTGACTGCCCGACTGCCATCAGACTGATCACGTTCGGCGATGGTGACAAGCTCCACCCCGTGCCGCTGCGACAGTTCCATCCAGGGGTAGATATTGGCAGGATATTCTGAAGCCGCAGTCACAATGCGGTCGCCTTTGTTCCAATCCAACCCGAATGCGATGGTACTGATCGCCTCCCCTGTGTTCTTTTGAAAGGCAACCTCAACCGGGTCGGCACCGATCAGTTGGGCAATCGACCGGCGAACCTGCGCCACATCGCGAAAATCGACCCCGCCGAGGTAGGCATGGCCCTCGAATGCGTCGACGGACCTTCGCATCGCGTCTGCCACGCACCGCGGCAGAGGCGAAATGCCGGCGTGGTTCAGATAATTCCAGTTCTTTAGCACAGGAAATGCATCAACATTTCCCACCAGTTCATCCACGTTGGTCATACAGCCGAAGTATAATCAAATGCCCTCGCGACGATGGGCGGAAGGACCCCTAATATTGAAGATGATGTTGCATTGCCGATGCCCATTTGCCCCCCGCAGTGTCGCCCTGAGACTCGCCGCAGCCGCCGCACTCGCCGCGGCATCGGTGCCGGTGATGGCTCGGCCGACGCTGCCAGTGCCGACGTTTCTTGATGTCGGGCTGCCTGCGCTCGATTTTCCGGGATACTACACCCATCTAGACAAAGCCCGGCAGGAAGTCTTCACTGGCCGCTATCGCAATGCGCTGCTCCGTCTGAGCCAACTGCCGGCTGACGAAGATAACGAAGTCCGGCTTCTGCGGGCCGAGGCGCTGCTTTGTCTCGGCCAAGCCTCCTCCGCCGTCGCCGTATTGAATGATGCATCGCTTGCCGAAAACGACGCCGCAGCCATGCTCAGGGCGCGTATCGACCTTGAAACCGGTGCTGCAGATTCTGCGATTGCGACACTTCGGAGTGTGATCGCCCGCAGTCCCGCTTCGCTTGCAGCCCGTCAGCAGCTTGCCGACGCCCTCGAAACCGCCGGCGACCTTGCCGCTGCAAAGGCGGAGTTGGCTTGGTTCGTTGCGCCCGGGCAGGACTTCATCGCCAGACTTGAAGATGAAGCCGACCCGATTCTGGATCACGCCGCGAATCTCACGACGGTAGCCCGCGCGCTGGACCGCTGGGCGACCTTGAATGGCGTGTATCAGACCGATGAATCGCTGCACGATAAGATCTTGAATGCCTTCGTGCGGGCCTATGATCAGATCGATCGCCAATATTGGCCCGCCCACGTCGCCGCGGCTGAGTTTATGGCGTCGCGTGACGATCACACCAAGGCGCTGAAGGAATTGAAGGCAGCCAACCAACTCAATCCGAACGACGCGCGCATAAACGAGTTGCTGGGGTTCATCTCGATCGAGCGCTACAACCTCGACGGTGCCGATGCTGCGGTGCGTGCGCTGCGCGCGACATCGCCGCAGAGCGCGCGGGCCGACTTGCTGGAGGGCCGTACGCTACTCCGGTCGCGGCAGCCGCTCCTGGCCGAGGCGCCACTCCGCCGCGTCCTGGCGTCGCAACCGGAGAACATTGAAGCCCTGGGCCTGCTCGCAGCGTGCAATGCCCTCCGACTGCGCGAGGATGCGGCAGCGGAACTGCTAAAACAGGTCGAAGCAATCGACCCCGATAACGCTACCTCCTATTTCGAGGTGGCCGAGCAGCTTGGAGCGATGAGGCAATATCCTCGCGCGATCGCGATGTACAAAGTGGCGATTGCCCGCGCTCCGTGGTGGACCGCCCCGCGAAACGGGCTGGGGTTGCTCTACACGCAATCTGGCGATGAAGACGACGCCCGCGCCGCGCTCGACGAAGCACACGCCCTTGATCCATTTAACCTGAGTACTACCAACTACTTACGCCTTCTCGACGACCTGGCAAAGTTCGCCAGGCTGGAAACAAAGCATTTCATCATTTTGTACGACGCCACGCTCGATCCGATCATTGCCGAGCCGATGGCCGAATATTTGGAGAGCATCCACGCCGAGGTGAGTGCCGAGTATCAACACGAGCCTGCGGTAAAGACGTTAATCGAGATTTTTCCAACGCATGATGCGTTCAGCGTGCGCACCACCGGTTCGCCGTGGATCGGCACGGTCGGCGCGTCCACCGGACGGGTGATCGCGATGGTCTCCCCTCGCCGGGGGCAGAACACGATGGGTGCATACAACTGGGCGCGCGTCTTGCGACACGAATACACCCACACAATCACGCTTGGGGCGACGGAGAATCGCATTCCACATTGGATGACCGAAGGGCTTGCCGTGCTTGAAGAGCGCAAGCCGATTCCGTGGGACTGGGTGCCCCTGCTTTTTCATGCGGTGAAGAATGATGAGCTGTTTTCGCTCGAAGACCTGACGTGGGGGTTTGTGCGACCAAAGAAGCCCACAGACAGGACCTTGGCCTACGCCCAAAGCCATTGGGTTTGCCAATACATTGAGGAAACCTTCGGACACGAAACGATTTTGAAGCAGCTGAGCATGTACCGTGACGGCGGGCTGCAGGAGCAGGTGATCCCGGAAACCACGGGCAAGAGTGTATCTCAGTTTGAGTCAGACTTTTTTGCGTGGTCGCGCGTACAGGTGGCTTCGTGGGGATACGACGAAGAGTCGCAGAAGCAATACGACAAGCTGCGCGAGTCGGGCGAGGACCTGATCAAGTCGCGCAGTTATGTGCAGGCGGTAGCGGTCTGGGAGCAGATAGCGGCGCTACGGCCAGTCGATGCGCTGCCGTCACAACGCCTTGCCGGGCTTTATCTTACGAAAGAAGTGAACCAGCCCCAGAAGGCCATCGAGGCGCTCTCGCATCTGAACGACGTTGAGATTAAGGACAATCGCTACGCAAAACGCCTGGCCCGCCTGCATCGCGATTCGAAGAACGTCCCGCAGGCGATTCAGGTCGCGCGCGATGCCGTGATGATCGACCCCTACGATCTCGACGCGCAGAAGCTGTTGGCGGAACTGTACGAGACCGGGGACATGCCCGCGAGGCTCGAAAGGCAGCGAAAGGTGGTCGCCACGCTGGAGCGATGGCTCGCGGAGAACAAGAAGCGCAATCGACTTTAACAAAGCACTGCGCGCGGCTGAGCATAGACGGCGCGCCCGCCAGCCTGTTTCAAAGTAGCGCAGTCTCTGGGCGCGGACGCTGATCATTGATCGAACAACCGCACCGCCATTGCGGCGCAATGTCGTTTGACAACATTCCAGTCATGCCAGCCAGGGGCAAGATTCTTGTACTCCGACAATTGCGTGGCGTCGAGATCGAACGGAAGTGGGTTGGCAAGCTGGATTTGAAGTTGCTGCAAAGCCGACTGGCCGTTGGGTTGTGGGTATAGGTCGTCAAATCGCTTGAAGGCTCCGCGTGTGCCGTCACTACCCAGTCGGTCGGAGAGCGCTGCAAAATCAAGATAATCGCGCGTCGCATTCCGTTTCAAGATGAGAGCGGCTTTGATGCGAAGCATTTCGGGCATGGTTGGGACGGTCAGCGTATGGCCCGCTCGCTCGATTCGCATCGTTTCGAGTGGCTCCTCGCGGATTAACTGCCGCACACCAGTTTCAATGCCATCGAGACTGCCAAGAATCTGCTCCGGTCGATTTATGCGAGCCGTCTTCCAACCCGCGACGGCCTCAAGTTCGGCTAGCACTTGGTCAAACTTCTCACGCAAGTCAGGTAAGACGTGATCGGCGTCGCGCGAGAACCGGTGTCCCACATGGGTCGAAGCGGCGGTGCCTCCCACGAGAACCGCTTCAGGAAAAAGACTCTGTAGGTGCGCGGCAGATGAGAGAACGCGCTCCCAATCAGGCAGTTCGTCGGGCTTCGGCATAATGATTCCAAAAGTGATAGCGCTGCGCGTGAGGATCGGTGAGCCTTGGCTGGCAAACTCGCCATACTTTCTGCACCAGTCCGGCATCCCGTTTCATCGCGTCTCGAAGTGCCTCCCAGTCCACGCGATGACCTCGTGCGATGATGTCATCAATCGCAGCCAGCGTCAGGCCCTGGTGGTTTAGATGGCGGTGCTGCACAGGAAAAGCTCCCGGTAAACGCTAGCACAAACAGAGCCCGGCGTGCAACTCGCTTTTTGCCTCCCCGGCGAGCGTCAATCCAAGCCAGAGGCCCTTCCGGCTCAGATTGAGCCGGTCGTATCCCAGCGGTATCCGATGCCGACTATACTCTCCCCCATGAACGATCTCACCATCGCCGCATTTCAGAAACATATCCGCGACCGTTATGAAAAGGTGGACCGCGAGCGCGGAACGCCGAAGACTTTTGTCTGGTTGATTGAAGAAGTGGGCGAACTCGCGACGGCGATCAATGGCAACGACCGTGCCAATCTGGAGGAAGAGTTTGCCGACGTCATCGCCTGGCTCTGCACCCTGGCCAACATCAACGATGTCGATTTGTCTGCCGCAATTGCGAAAAAGTACCTGTCCGACGCGCCGCCGGAGGGAACCAAGTGAGCGAAAGGGGTGAGGCGCCGGGCGATTCCAACGTCCGTTGGGAGCTTTGCTTGTCCATGTAGAAACGAGTGCGGCGTATGGAAAACGCCCCATGAACACCGTCGGATTGACCCTATGAGTGGCTGCACTTACTTTCCCCGTATGCGCTGCTGCGTTTGGGCTACCCTGGCACTGATGTTCATCTCCACCGCGGCGGCTGCTCAGCCGGTGGGGGAGGTGGAGAGCATCGGGTTCAACAACGTGTTTCGCCCGGCCTGCTGGACGCCGATGGTTGTGCGCATCCGCCCCAATGGCGCGCCCTCCGCGACATACCAGATACAAGTCAAGCAGCGCGACAGCGATAACGACACCGCCATCTACACCCGCAACATCACCCTCACCGGAAGCGAGGCCGGCGGGCGCGATCAGCGATTCTGGATGTATTTCATCCCCCAGCCTGTCGCGGGGGGGCTTCCGTCATCGCGAGATGGCGCTTCTCTTAAGGAGTTGCAAGACCTTCTAGAAGTCTACCTTTGCGACGAATCGGGCAAGCAAATCTCGCAGCTAGCCGTCACAGGCGTCCCCAATTGCATCGACCCCCCGAAGAGTGACTCGGGCGCGCGCGGCGTACGACTAATTCTGGCAGTCAACGACGGCGGAAGTCGCATCTCCTGGTCGGAATATCTGGACGCGCTCACCGACCGCAAGGCCTTGCTGGGCGTTCTGGAAAACGTCGAATTCGTTTCCGTGCGCACACGCGACCTGCCCGAAAGTGTCCTGGCCTACGATGCGGTCGATGCAGTCCTCTGGCTCGATAGTAACCCCGGCGCGCTCCGGCAGGACGGCGGCGCGCGCGAGCAGGCGCTGGAGGCCTATATTCGCAACGGCGGGCACCTGGTCATCTCGCAATCGAGCAACTGGCAGCAAACCCTCGCATTTGGCCCGCTCTTGCCAGTGAACATCGAGCGCATGATCGATGTCCCCGATGTAAGCACATTCCGTGAGATGGCCCTGGTCACCGGACAGGGACGGCGCTCCGAACACACCCAGCGGCGGGCTTGGGATGCTCTGGCTGGCAAAGGACCGTACCGCGTTGCAGTTGCCACCCCACGCACCAATGCAGTGGTAGACCGATGGATGGCCGTTCCCGCCGCTGGCAATAGACCTGACGAGCCGCCGGAGATGCCCCCCGGAGCCAAAACACAGGAATCAGCAGCAACCGAGCCTGCACAGCCAACTGCGGGGCGAATTCCGTTTATCGTCCGGCAGGTGATTGGCACGGGCGCGGTCACCTGGGTGGCGCAAGATCTTGGCGATCCGGCCATCACGTCGCAGGTGAAGAGCGGCTGGATCAATGTGTGGGATGCGGTGTTCGGCTGGCAAAACGAAGCGATCATCGGTCGCACCGCAACCCGTGCAGAACTCGACCGCTACGCCCCCACCGCAGGCGTTGATTTGGGGTATGAGCTTTCGCAGTTTGAAGATACAACGCAAGTTGGGCTGTTCATCACGCTCGCAGTAGTGTTTTTTGTGCTCTACTGGCTACTGGCCGGGCCTGGATTATACCTTTTTCTAGCGAGCCGAAACCGCGCCAGCGCGAGTTGGTTTGCCTATGCCGCTGCGGCGATCGTGGCGACGTTGCTGACGGTGGTGATCGTCAAACTCGTCCTGCGCGGACCGCCGAGGCTTGACCATCTCACGCAAGTGCGCGGCGGGCGCGACGGGCCCGGCGACGTCCGCTCCCGATTCGGCGTCTACATCCCTCGCGATGGCCCACAAGAGCTTGCCCTGGCACAATCCGGCGAACCCGGCACAGTCTCGATCATCGGCCCCCTCCCTCTCCACCCGTCGCAGCTCAGTTCAGAATTGGAGACGACCGGAAAGCTCAGCTACCCCGTCAATGTTCGCGACGCTTCCAGCGCCGATTCAGCAGCAATGATCGTCCCCTACCGAAGCACGCTCAAGCAGTTTGAGGCGCGTTGGCAAGGCGAGATCGAGGGCAGAATTGAAGGCGTCGCGACGATTAGTGATCAAATCGCCGGCAATCTCCAGGGCAGATTGACCAACGGCACCACGCGCGAGCTGCGCGATGTTTACATCGGCTATAAGATTCCCTCGGGTAAGCTCTGGATGCTCTATGTGCCCAAGTGGCAGCCCGGCGAGACGATCGACCTGCAGCGGGAACGGTTTGGCGATCGTAACGTCGAGAATGGCAAGCCATCGGCACGCATCCCCGGCATCGAGAACGCCGCGCCCGGTGGGACGATGAACCTCATCGGCGAGATCGGTGTCGATTGGCGCGATTTTTGGGCGGCAGACATGCGCTCGCTGGTCCAGATGGGCGATATTCAGTGGGATGACACCGCCGGCCGCGCCCGCAGGGCCTGGCCGATGCTCACTTTTTTCGACGCGCTGCAACCAGCCACCGCCGACTCCACCCGCGGCAGGATCGAGTTTCTTCGCCGGGGCGCCAGGCAGATGAACCTTACCCCGGCACTCGTGGCCGGAGGGCTGGTGGTGGTCGCAGAGGCAGTCAGGGTCCCCCAGCCGGGGGGAACAGAAGTCGAAGGCGACCTTGTCCCCGGCAACGGGCGGACGATTTATCAGTTTGTGTTGCCGATGGAACGAAAGGTGGAAGAATAAGGGGCAAGCAATCAGGGGTTTGGGGCAAGTAAGAAAAGAAACCATGAACTTACTCGCCGCTGATTGCTTGCCCCCATTCATCTTTTGACGCAGGAATTGAGAATCATATGGCCGTCATGATCAAAACTGTCAATCTCACAAAACGCTACGGCAATCTGATCGCGTTGAGCAATCTCAATCTTGAGATTCACGAGGGGGACTGCTTCGGCTTCATCGGCCCCAACGGTGCCGGGAAGACGACTACCATCAAAATACTCGCAACACTCCTGCAGCCGACTTGGGGCGAGGCGCGCATTGCCGATCATGTCATCGGCTATCAGTCGCGCTCGATTCGCCCGCTGATCGGTTATGTGCCTGACTACTTTGGTGCCTATGAAGATATGGTGGTGCAGGAATACCTCGAATTCTTCGCTGCGGCTTACAACATCAACGGCCCGCAGCGGGCCAAGGTGGTCAACGATGTGCTCGAATTGACCGACCTGGGCTACAAGCGCGATGCGCCGGTCGACGGGCTAAGCCGGGGTATGAAGCAGCGGCTGAGCATCGCACGCGTTCTCGTGCACGATCCAAAGGTGCTTTTGCTCGACGAGCCCGCCGGCAACCTCGACCCGCGCGCCCGCATTGAAATGCGCGAGCTGCTGAAAGAACTCCGCAGGATGGGAAAGACCATCCTCATCAGCAGCCATATCCTCCCGGAACTACAAGACTTATGTAACACCGTCGGCATCATCGAACGCGGCGAACTCATCTATTCCGGCCCGTGGGAAGATATCATCCGTAAATCGGGCGCGGGCACGGTGCTGCATGTCAGCGTCGCCTCCAATCAGGAACTCGCCGCGGCAATGCTGGCCCAGGACCCGAATGTGGCCAATGTCGCAAACTCCAACGGCTACATCGAGATAACCATCCGCGACGGCCTGCAGGACTACACCTTTATCCCCCAAAAACTCCTGGCAGCGGGCTACAAACTCACCATGTTGAAGGAAGAAGAAGCCAACCTGGAAACAGCGTTTATGCGGCTGACCAAGGGAATTGTGCAGTAGAGGCGACCTTTTCAAGGTAGAATAACGGCATGTCGATCTCAGCACTTATCGAAGAAGTCGAAAAGCTGTCGCCGGTCGAGCAGGAGCAGTTCCTGCGCGCGGTGATGGACATCGTAGGCGATCAAAGTCATGGACTAACCCCAGCCCAGCAAGAAGACTTAACCAAGCGGATTGAAGAAGCAGACGCCCATCCGGACGCTAGCATCGCCTGGGAAGTGGTCAAAGAACAGATTCGAATAGAGCGAGATCATGCCAGAAGCAAAGGTAACGCCGCGCGCTAAGCTCGACTGGGACAAGGCTTACCTCTGGTATGCGAAACTAGGGGGGCACTTGGCCGACCGCTTGGACAGGGCGATCATTAAAGCCATTGACGATGCCAAAGATCATCCTTATCGATTTTCCGAGCATGTACCGGGCGTGCGGCGGGTCCTGCTGGATGATTTCCCTTACAAAATCATCTACCGGATGCTAAGCGAAAACTCGATCGAGGTGCTTGCCATTTATCACGTTGCAAGAGACCCGGATCGATGGATTGATCCGACCCGTGGCTAAACGAGGGCGGAAACCTACTTCTGGATGGACAGGGACGTGAAACGATGCTAGGAATCCCCAACTACCTCTATCGCCTCCTACCCGCCAATCCGATTTTGTTGCGCGTGGTCGAGGTGGGTGGTAAGCGGAAGCGCGACCTGGCAGTGCGGTGCACTTACCTCGGCCTGCTCACGGCGATCGTGCTCTTCTCAATCGTCTTCGGCGGGCAAAAATTTGCCGGAGATGTTTCGTTCTCCGCCCTCACCAAGACCAGCGGGCAGATTTTTCAGCAGATGAGCTATGTGCAGCTTGCCCTGGTCGCACTACTCGCACCGGTGTTTACCGCAGGGTCGATCACTCAGGAAAAAGACTCTCAGACTTACGATATCCTCCTCGCCACACCACTGACCAATGCCCAGATTGTGCTCGGCTCTTTGCTCAGCCGACTGTTTTTTATCGTGGCGCTGCTCATCAGTGGAATCCCAATCTTCTCCATCACGCAGATCTTCGGCGGCGTGGCGATCAGCGCGATTGCGATTTCGTTCGGCATCGCCACTGCAACCGCATTCGTCACAGGCGCGCTGGCAATGGCCATCGCCACCTTCAAAGTGGGCACCCGGCGGACGATTTTCAGCTTTTATCTCGCGATTGTGGTTTTCCTCGTCGGCGGGGTGTTGCTGGATAAGGTGGAGGCGTTTCATCCGGTCATCGGCGTGGAGACAACGGCTTCGGGACAACCGGCGATCGACTTAAAGACTGGTGAACCCGTTCTGATTCGCACCAAGACCAGTTGGCTGACCGCGGTCAACCCGTTTCTAGCGCTGCGGAGCATCTTCGGCGAACCCGGATACACCCCGCCGGACCTCGGCAAGCTCCCGCCTGCGCTGCAAAGTTGGCCGACGGGGTGGTTTCTCAGTCGGCCGCACAGCTTTTTCATCGCCGCCAACTTCACCATCAGCCTGCTGCTGGTATTGCCGTCGATCATCCTGCTGCGGCGCATGGCGCAATCAACGTTTTCGCCCAAACTCTGGCTCTTACAGAAGTTACGACTAAGCACCGGCGAAACCACGCGCAAGCCGCGCGCCGTCTGGAATAACCCGATCGCCTGGCGTGAAGCCAAGACCAAGGCGTCAGCGGCGCGGGCAACGCTCGTGCGGTACACGTTCATTTTTACAGGTATTTTCGGCGCGATTTCCCTCCTGGTGATGTTCTCGCAACAAGATGCGGCAGAAACATACATCAACCCCGGCGGATACAACGCCGAGGTCAATACGCTGTTCATTCAAGGCAAGGGCAGTGGCACGTTTCAGCTCACACCGACCACGGCCATCACGCTCAACGGGCAACCCGCAGACGCCTCGGCCTTGCGCGGTCAATACAAGGTGTCTCAGCCGCCGACCTTGCAGCGTGTGGGGGGAAAGCTGGTGCTGGCGACGGTGGATTTGGTCGATTACCCGCGCAGGCTCAATGCCAGTAGCGCGCGCGACTACCTGTTTGGAGCAGTCGTGCTGGAGTTTGCCGCAATTCTTCTCATCGTCACCAATGCCGCCGCTAGCACGGTGACGCGCGAGAAGGAAGATGGTTCGCTCGACCTACTGCTCTGCTCGCCCATCACCAGCCGCTACTACATCTGGGGCAAACTGCGCGGCCTGGTGGCATTTGTGCTACCGCTGGTGGCTGTTCCGGTGGCAAGCGTGCTGATGTTTGTCATTTATGACAGCTTCCGCGCGCTGAGTTCGCGCGACGCGGGCTTCCGCTGGGTCGTCTTTCCTGAGGCGATCATCATCCTGCCCGCAACGCTCATCATCGTCGCTGCGTTTGCGGCGATTGTGGGCATGCAGATGTCGCTTCGGATGCGCACCACCGTGCGCGCAGTGATGGCGAGCGTGGGGATTGTGCTGGGCGCGTGTTCGCTGCTGGCTTTTTGCGGGTACAGCCTGCTCGACCGCTTCGGTCGGGGCACTGAGACGATCGGGCTGATTCTGGCGAGTTTCTCCCCTTTCAATGTGATCATGCTGCTGATCAACCCCTATCGGTTCGCCAGCAGCCAGTTCGGCGGGACGGTTTCACCTTCGGACATGGTTCAGGCGCGCGTGATCGTGGTCATTTTCAGCCTCATCGCCACCGCGGCGTACGCGGGATTGGTCTGGACGATGTATAACTCGATGGTGAAGAACTTCGACATGACTATCCGCCGGCAGAGTCGGTAGCGTGCCGTTCGTTCCCTATGCCTCGCACGACTTGGCGTGAGATGCCATCTCCCGCCATCCAAGAGCCGAAAATCAAATCGGTCGGTCTTAGTACCGGCATGGGTTTGCTCCAATCGCCGCGGGGATTTACGATACTGGGTCCACGCGGCGCGACCTGCGGCGCGGTGATTGACCTCGAACGAAAGAACACTCATGCCTCTGGACGACATTCTCCTCGACTGCGAAGCCCACATGGAAAAGGCGATTGACCACCTCAAGCGCGAGCTGACGGGCATTCGCACCGGCAGAGCCAATCCGGCATTGGTCGAGCATATCAAGGTCGATTACTACGGATCGCCGACGGATATCAAATCAATCGCGGTGATTAACGTGCCCGAGGCGACGCAGATCAGCATCAAGCCGTTCAGCCCAGGCGATCTCAAGATGATCGAAAAGGCCATCAGCGACAGCAAGCTAGGCCTGACGGCGCACAGCGACGGAAAGCAACTGCGCCTGCAACTCCCCCCGCTAAGCCAGGATCGGCGGTTGCAGTTGGTCGGGCAATGCAAGGGGTTTGGTGAGCACGCGAAGGTGAGCATCCGCAACGCCCGCCGGGACGCCAACAAGCTGCTTGAAACCGAGCAAAAGGGCGGCCTGATGACCGAGGACGACCTAGACCGCGGCAAGGAACAGGTGCAGGAACTCACCAAGCAATACGAGGGGAACGTGGAAAAAATGCTGGAAGACAAGCGACATGAAGTGATGCAGGTGTAAGTGCAAGCCCCATGAATCGCCCCACAGCAACCCAAGACAGCAACCCGGCATCGATCGAATCGGTGCCGGTTTTGCCATACTCAGTCATCAAAGGCCAACTTGATCACTGCGACCCGTTCTGGCTCGGCCGCGTTTCCGCCGCAGTGATTGTCTTTCTCTTCGCTCTCATCTGCGCTTTAGTTGCTGACACATGGCGTGGCTTGTCTGTCCTGGGTGGGGTAAACGCCGATGGCTGGGCGTTTCACATAGACTACGCGATGTCAGGTGCCTGCATGATGCTGTTTGCCGCTGGCTGCTTGCTGCTGTCATCGAAAGAGCTTGACGCGCCCGAGAACTCAACGCTCAGGATTTCGATCATGCGTGCACTTGCGGTCATTGCCGCGGCGATCTATTGGTCGAGCGATTTACTCTCGGCGCATCTGGCGGTTTCGCTGAATCTTCCAGTGGAGAACACTCTCTTCGCTGTTATGGGAATCGCTACCCTCGCGGCTGTCGCGATCGCCGGCACCATACTTCATCAAATCTGCCACAGGGTGCCGCACCTGCTTCTCGCTCGAAAAGTCCAGGCGGTGGTGTTCCTGGGGGCCGGCATTATGATCGCAATTTTGTTGGTTTCCATGGCGGAGAACATGGGTGTCGCGTGGCTTACACCCAGGCAGGACGATCCGTTACCAAAGATCATCTTGCTCGCCTCTCTCGCAGTGGAGTGCTTCGCCGCCGTAGTACTCGCTCAGCTACTCGTGGCAATCAACCGCGCAGCGGCCTCGGCGCGAACGACGGCTATTGAAGCGATTCGCCAGCACCCCGACTCATAGCCACGCCGGCATCGGCAGTTCCCACCGCAGGGCCTGGCCAGTTTTGGGGTGTGTCAGCCCAAGCGCCACCGAAATCAGCCGTAAATCCGCTTCGGGAAATCGTGGGCAATAGATCCTGTCATTCACGATCGGGCAATCGCGCTCTGCGAAATGCGCCCTGATCTGGTGCTTCCTCCCCGTCTCCAGCCGCACCCGCACCAGTGCCCGGCCGTTTGCAACTTTGAGCGTTTCATAGTGCGTCACGGCGCGCTCCCCTTTATCGGGATGAGTCGTCGATCGCACTCTGCCGTCGGCGAGTTCCACCAGCTTTGTGTCGATCGTGCCCGCGGGGGTCTTCGGCACGCCATCGAGCAGGGCGACATAAACCCGCTCGACGCTGTGGCTGGCAAACTGGCGCTTGAGGTCGGCGAACGTCGGCTCGTTCTTTGAAAAAACCATCAAGCCGCCGGCGTCGGCGTCCAGCCGATGAACCAGCCCGATCCGCGCCCGCGGTTCGCGCTTCTGGTAGAACGCGCGAAGGAGCCCGAACAGGTTCACCCGGCTATCGCGCGGCCCGCTGCTGGTGATGATGCCCTGCGGCTTGTTGATGACGAACAAATCTGCGTCCTCAAAGACCGTTTCCACCGGCGGGCGATTCTCCCTTCGCTCGGCCCGGGCAGCGGCCCGGGCGCGCGGCGTGCTCTTCTTGTCGCCCACGCGCAACACATCCTCCTCGCGCAGCGGCTCTTTCAGCGATGTCACCGCAAGCCCGTTCACACTAATGCGCCGGTCGCGCAGCATCTGACGAAACGTCGAACGGCTGGCCAGCGGCAGGAGTTGTTCGAGGCGATCGAGAATCGTCATGTGTCAAATCACCGGATCGGGCCGCGCGCTACTGAGAAACCGCAGCACGGCGTCAGCGGCCTCTTCACTGTTGACGATGGAATTGTGATCGCCCCGCGGAATCCAATAGCTTTGCTTGGGCTGCGTCGCGCGGTCGAATAAGGCGCGACCATGATTGAAGTCGATAATCTGATCCTGCACGCCGTGAATCACCAGGAGCGGGCGCGGCCACATGTTCGCCGCAAGATCGGCCGGTTCAAACGCCCGCAGGTTGGCCCCGCTGTGCGCGCTGGCGATCGGCAGTGCCAGCGCATCCATGAGCCAGCTAAACGGAGGAAGAAACGTGTTTCCAGCCAGGCTATCCACCAGCGAGGGCAGCGAACCGTATGTGCCGTAGGCGGCGACTGCTTCGATGGCCCGCCCTTCGTCGGAATCGTCGCCCGCCGCCGCGATCAACGCTGCGGCGCCCTGGCTCGCGCCGACGCCGTAGATCGCCCGCGCCTCCTGCCCGCGCGTCGCTTTCAGCCACCGCACAGCCCCGAGCACGTCGCGGCGCTCGAGATCGCCGAAGCTGCTCAACTGCCCGCCGCTCTCGCCGTGGGCGCGAAAATCGATCGCCAGCACATTAAAGCCCCCCGGCACAAGCTTCCTGCATAGCACGAGTTGATTGGACTTATTAGAACCCAGCCCGTGCGCAATGATGACAGTCTGGCCCGACGACAATCGCCGAGGGCCGTCTTGCGCGGGGATCCACCATCCGCTGAGCCGGGTACCGTCGGTGGCTTCAAACTGCACCGGCTCAAATGCAAAGCCCAACTGCGAACGCGGATCGTCATTCAGCAGCACCTTCGGCCGATAGGTCACCACTGCCGACATGACAAAAGGTAACCCGAAACCGAACAACACCAGGACCCGCAGCCCGTTTCCGAGCGCCGCGGTGCGTTTTCGGACGATTTTCACCCTCGACCCATCCGCCGCCACCTGTCGCGACACGCTCACGCGCCACACGATCGCGCGCAAGAGCGAGTCAAACCCTTTGAGCAAAATCATCATCGCCGTGGCAAAGTAAGCAGCGAGCACCGCCTGCGGAATGGAAACCCGCCCCTTCACCGCCACCGCATATACCACAGACAGCGCCACGCCAATCGCCGCGCCGGTGGCAAATGTCCCCGCGGTCGCCAGCCGAGGCTGGGGGTCGGCACCCGCGCGCAGCGACCTGAGCACCGCATACACCGGTGCCACCATATACAAAGCCACTAACGCATAATGTAGAGTAATGTATACTAAACTCATCGCGCCTGCTTCGCATTAAAGCTTAACCGAAGCACCCGTCGGCGGCACCGGCGCGGCAACTTTGGCGCAGGCAAGCTTGCCACATTGACCCCCTGGCAAAATCGCCGTAAACACCTGCCAAGAAAGCACTTGCGCGACATTCGAGCCGCACCTCTCCCGGCGATTATCGGACGATTATCAAGATTCCCCCGCCGATCGACCGATGCAACCCGATAGTTCGCCGACGACACCCGGCAGATTGGATTGCATTATGCCCCTGGTCATCGACCACCAACCCGTCAGCATCGACCAGCCCGGATCGCGCACCGTCGGCGAGGTGCTCGCCCGGCTGCAAAAGCAAAACCGGCTCGTCGTGCATGTCCTCATCGACGGCGAAGAGCCCGATCTCGAGCAGCCCAGCGTGTGGCGCGCCGCCTCCACGCATAGTCACACCGTCTTCGTCGAAACCACCGACCCCTCCGCCATGGCGCGCGATGTGCTCGATGAAGTCGAACACCAGATCGCGACCGCAGAATCGCTCGGCTGCGAGGCCGCGAGCCTCTTACAGGCCGGCCAGCAGACCAAAGCCATGGAAAACCTCTCGGCGTGCTTCAAGCGTTGGACGCATGTACAGGAAGCGATCCTCAAAACCAGCCAGTTGCTCCGCCTCGACCTCAGCCGCGTCAACCTCCCCACGGGCGATTCGCTCACAAAATTCTTCAACAGCTTCAGCGACCAGCTCCGATCGCTGCGAACCGCACTGGAATCGCGCGACTATGTGTCCCTCACCGATGTGCTGCAATATGAGCTTCCCGAATCAGCCACCCACTGGCGCGCCGCGGTCGTCGCGGTGAAGAAATCCGTGGAAGCATAAGGAATACCCGGCAGGGTGATACATTCTCGGCCTTCCAGGGCCAGCCGCGCAGCCGCAACGCCTGCCGCGCCAACGTCACAGCACTACAACGCCCAGAAGGCGATGTAGTGCCACCCGATAACATTCACGCCCGGCGGCGACGCATGATCAGAATACCCGCCGCGGTCGCCACGAGCATCGTCCCCGGCTCCGGAACCGCGTGGAATGTCACCGCGATATCGTTCCCGCCGCTTGCCGTGCCGTTGAATGCCGCGCCGGTGTAGCTGTAGAAAATCGTGTAGCGCAGCAGCCCATCCACCACTTCCGTTGCGTCGGGCGCGCCGTCAAACTGGCTGCCCGACGTCACAACACCCCCGCCGGTGTTGTTGACGATCAGAAACGTCTTACCCGCGGGCGCTGTTCCAAAAGTCGCGACAAAGCCCGGCGTGAACACAAACTCGATCGCCGGAAAATTCGTCCCGTCGCCCAGCGTCACATCGCCGGTGGTCACCACGGTCAGATCGGCATTTTCCGTACCCGTGGCCGCGTTCACATCCATCACCTATGTCGCGCTCGGTTCAAGGTTGAGCGAGCCAACCGTGATCGTATCAATGCTGTTCCCCGGCGAAAGCGTCCCGCCGGATTGAATCGTGACCGCGGAAGTAGTCACCCCGCTCCCGCCAAGCGTCGCCCCGGTGCCGACAGTATAAGCCCCCCCGCCTGTGTGCGTGCCATTCAACCGCAGTGTGCCCGCGGCGACGGTGGTGGTGCCGGTGTAGTCGTTCGCGCCCGACAAAGTGAGCACGCCCGTTCCCGACTTGGTGAAACTGCCACCCGCCCCGCTCATGGCACCGGAAAACGTGGTGCTGCTGTCGTCACCGCCGGCATCGAGCGATTTTCCCCCAAGCAACACGTTGCCCGCGCCGGCAATTGAGCCGATGGTCTGAGAACTGGCGATGGCTGAGATATCAAACGTCGCCGGCGCGGCGACGGTGACGGCGGTGGCGCTGGGCAACGCGCCGGTTGACGAAATCGATAACGTGCCCGCGGTGACGGTGGTGGTGCCGGTGTAGGTGTTGGCGCCGGAGAGAATCAGGTTTCCCGCGCCAAGCTTTCGAATGTTTACCCCGGAAGTCGTCCCGATTTTGCTGCTGATCGTTGCGGTTGTAGCCGAGCCCACGACGTCGATATTCCCTGTTCCGTCAAAGAAAAGCGTGTCGCTTCCGGCAATCTGGTATCCGGTTGTCGTAAAAACCAGTCCGCCGGTCGTGCGATCACCGGGAAGCGTGACCACACCCGCCGTGCCCCCGAAGATAACGTTATCGCGCCTGTTGGTTGATTCGTTATACGCGTAGTAATCACCCGCGGTGCCCGAACCGCCCGCTTTTGACGTAAAAAAGGTGGATGAGACGTTCCATATGCCGGTCCCGCCGGTGAGTGCGGTAGTCCCGTTAACATCCCAAACCACAGAAATGCCACCGCGCTTATACACGCCGATTCGCTCATCAGTAGTCACCGCAGCACCGTCGACAGCGGCATTGGAAAAGCCGTCCCAACTAGCGGAACTGAAGTCGGTATTAACTCCCGTTGTCACCGAGGTCTTGCGGGACCATGACTGATCTGTGCCGGGACTGCCGGTTGTACTGGTAGCCGTCATGCCAAAGGCGTCTACGACGTTTGCGAACGCATATGGCGTACCGGTATAGATCACAACCGAGTCATCCCCATTGAAATTGACTGTCCCGTTTGCAATGTTGGCTCGCGATGCGGCAAATGGCAACGCTGATGAGCTATTCGCCAGCGTTAACACGCCCCCCGCGGAAATAGTTGCAGATATAGAAAATGATCCATTGGCGGTCGTACTCGTCTTCCACCCAATATTGGCAGGAGAGTTATTCCAGATGCCATAACGGAATCCTCCGGCGCCGAGATCAACCGCACTCTCCCCCGAGTTATAGATCTCGATCCACTTGTTGTTGCTGGCCCCCTCGTAGTACTGCGAAATATAGATATCCGCCTGAGAAGATTGCAACGTGAGTGATCCAGCGGCGAAAATCATCGATCCCGCCACAAACTTTGATCTGCGCATTTTCATCCCACAACTCCTATCCCTATCAGCCCAAGACATGCGCCAAGAGTAGTTACTGAGCGCTGCCCCTTCTCGCGTGCGGCTAAGTGAGTCAGCCCACGCGCTTGGCCACCACACGGGCAGTAGACTCGGGGTGCGGGGTGTTTACAAGACTCATTTCGCATGTTTTGTGTTAGTTTTTCAACAGCACCCCACCCGCCCCGGCGGGCGCTGGGCCGCCCGGCGACGCCGCGGCGGGCCGATCTATTCGCGTAGCACCTGCGGATTCTGCTTGACATTTCACCGCCGACTGTTAGCATTTTGTTTATTATAACATTTACCGATCCTTTCGCCCTTGATCGTGGAGAGCAAACAACGGCCCCAAAATGCCCTGCAACTTCCCCCATATCTTCCCCGATTGCGTCTTCGTGCCCCCCGATTGCCGCTTCGTGCCCTCGGTGAACTTCGTGGTAAATCATTCTTCGCCACGCCGGACAGGCGCTGAACGGCCAGACCTGTGTATAAGGCCGACAGGGGACGAGACGCGCCGATCGGGGACCGATTTGGGGCCGATTGGGACCAATTGGGGCGCATTCGGGACCCGATTGGGCCTCTTTTGGTACCGATTGGGACCCGGTTTGGACCCGGTTTTTTGCACCAAACGGGAGTCGATCGATTGCGGTAAACATACAACTGTAAAGGACTTATGGATTTTACAGAGCGATTAAAACGCGTGTCGAACTTCTTTCTTCCCGGGTCCCACCCTCCCGCTGACCCTAGCGCTGCTGACGAAACTGCTCGACCGTGAGCGCCAGTGCCTCAGCGGCGGCGCGCTGGATGCGCGGGTCGGGGTCGGATTGGAGTTGGTTCAGAATCCGGCTGGCGGCGCGCTGGTCGCCGAGCGTGCCCGTCGGGCCGACCCCGAACCGCGCGCGCCCCAGCGCCAGCACCGACTCGACCCGCCACACCGGATCGACAACCGCAGCCGAGTTGTCGTGGGTAACTCGATCTCCGGACGATCCGACGTCGCCGGGGGTGCCGGACGGGGTGCCGGGCGACGGGGCACTCGTCGGGGTTGTCGGGATTGTCGCGCCCGTCGGGGTTGATGCGCCCGGCGGGCTTGTCGCCCATCGGCGCACGTTGCCGAGGTTGCGACTGATTGTCGGGCCGTCGAGCGTACGGATTCGGCCGGCTATCGGTAGCACGACCGTCTTGGTGAGCGCCAGCCGTTCGGCATCGAACGCCTCGACCGCGGCGAGGGCTGGCAAAGCGATAGCCATCGCTGCCGATGATACTTCGCCATTCGACGAAATGTCGCGCGGGGGTGAATTGGAGGTGTTGTCTGAGACGATCGCCGGGTTTTGTCGCAAGAACAGCTTCATCGTTGCGGCCGACTCGGCGAGCAGTTGCAGGCCGGCATTTAGCTCGGCGGAGGTGATGCGTTCTTCAAAGAGCCGTTCGCCCAGCACAAACCCCGCGCGCAGTTGCGACAGCCCGGCGGCGGGGTTGACTCGGCGCACGATCATCGCGCCGCGCAACGAGGCTTTGCCCAGGCGTTCGACGTCGGTGAGTTCCGGCGTTTCTGAACGATAGTGAATCAGTGCCTCAGGCCGATGCTGAAAAATCGAACCGCCAGCCAGGCCCGTCGCCCGGATCAGCAGTTGCCCGGCCTCGGCGACGGGTTCGGGTGTATCGGAATGGTCGGCACGGTTGAATGCGTCGAACGCGGCGCGGTTTTGGGCCACGAGTTGCAGCGCCTGCCCATAAAGCGCAGTCGCCTCGGCTTCGCGACCTGCAACACGCGGCGCAATCGAAGAGACATCGGGCAGCCGAAGCGGCGCGGCGTTGCGTGCATCAAGCCCAAACGCGTCCGGCGGCGTCGGCCGGGCGGTGCGATCGATGTACGAAACCGACGCCACGACCGCCACCACAAGGAGAATACTCAGCGCCCAGCCGAGCGCATTGCCAAACATGAGGAGAATCATCGCGTGATGAGCAATGAAATCAATCGAAAGGCACGGCCGGCTTCACCTGACACGACTTCTCGGCAGAAGATGAGACCAGTGCCAGAGCCTTCGCAGCAGTGGCGAGGTTCACGAGAGTGAGGGTGCACCGCTACAGCATGCAAACAACATTCGGTAATGAAACGCGCTGTGGATGCTACAATATCGTTATGAAGACCTGCCTTTTCATTCTCGCGTCACTCGCACTCACAACGGCTGTCGCGGCACAGTCGGTCGTCGACCCGAACCTCGCCGTGCAGACATGGACCAGCGGCCTCGACAATCCGACGGGTTTCGCGTTTCTCAACACCCGCGGCGACATGATGGTGATCGAGAAAAACACCGGCAAGGTGCAGTTGGTGCGCGACAGAAAAGTCCGCCGCACGCTGCTCGACTTGCCGGTGTCGAATGACAGCGAGCGCGGGTTGCTGGGCATTGCAACGCTGGGCAGCCCGGCGTCGGGTGGGTTTGTGTATCTCTATCACACCGCCGCCGCCGTCGATGGGGGCGCGCCGATCAGCAACAAGATCAGCCGATATCGCTACGACGGCGAGCAGCTTGTGTTCGATCGGAAGATTATCGACCTGCCCGCGCTCACCGGCCCCAACCACAACGGCGGGAAGATCTTGTTCGACGCGCGCAGCCAGCTTTACGTCGCGACCGGCGATCTCAATCTGAACAACGCCACCGCCAACTACGGCGGGCGCGAAGTGCAACTAACCGGCGCCATCCTGCGCATGGACTCGACCGGAAAGCCCTCGGCGGGAAACCCGTTTCGGGTTGATTCGTCGCGAAACAATCCGGCCAACTACATCTATGCCTACGGCGTGCGCAATACCTTCGGAATCGCCATCGAACCGGTAACCGGAGACCTGTGGGACACCGAAAATGGCGCGCAGAGTTTTGACGAGATCAACCGCGTCTTCAAAGGTTTTAACAGCGGGTGGGAACGCATCATGGGCCCTGTCAGCCGCAACGGGGGAACCCTGCCCGAGTTGAACAGCCTCGGACCTGCGGCGCTGTATGACGATCCGAAGTTTTCGTGGCTCTCGCCGGTCGCCCCGACCGATTTGGAGTTTTTCCCGACGGCGCGCCTCGGATCGCAATACAAGAACGATCTTTTCGTCGGCACAACGCGCGGCGGAAAAATTCTGCGGTTTGACCTGACCGGATCGCGGAAGAGCCTGTCACTCGCCGGCGGGCTTGCCGATGGGGTGGCGGATAACAGCTCCGGCAATCGCTTCGCCGAGCAGGACGCGATTCTCTTCGGCAATGATTTCGGGTTGGTCAGCGACTTAACTGTCGGCCCCGGCGGGCTTTATGTCACTGATTTTCTCAACGGCCGGATCTTCCGCATCACCACGGCGGCGCCGAGCACACAAATGCAGCCAATTGAAGCCGCAGGGCGAGGCTCGGTGCCAGAGCCGGGTAGCGTGATGATGATCGTCGGGGGCGCATTGCTCCTCGGCGGCGCGCGAGGCTACTCCCGCCGACGATTATCGCCGACGCCGGCGCGTCACGGGCATGCGGGCACCGAGTCGCATCGTTGATTTCTTCTCCTGCGCCACCGCCGCCGCCGATGGCTCGGTGCTCACAGGAATATGATCTTCCGGCCGCGGCTGGCGGTTGGGTTCGGGCGACGGCTCGAAGCCTTCCATTCGCGCCATCGGGATAACCATGTTAATCAGCGACTCGATCTTGGTGAGCAAATCTCCCTGATCCTTCGCTGCGAAGCTGATGGCTTTGCCGGTCGCGCCCATGCGGGCCGTGCGGCCGATGCGATGAACGTATACTTCCGGGTCTTCCGGCAGGTCGTAATTGATGATGTGACTGATGTCGGCAACATCGATCCCCCGGCTGGCCAGATCGGTGGCGACGAGCACATCAAACTTGCCGGTGCGAAAATTCTTCATCACCTTGTCGCGCTTGTTCTGGGCAAGGTTACCATGAATCTCCCGGCACGCGATTCCGTCGTGAGTGAGATGCTTTGCGAGCTTGTCGGCACCATGCTTAGTGCGACAGAAAACGATCGCGAGTTCCGGCTGCTCCTGCTTCAAGATAAGCCGCAGCAACCGATACTTATCCCACGGCTGCACCATGTACCACGACTGATCGACCTTCTCGACGGTGGGCTTATCATCGGCACCGGGGGCGACGAGTTTCTCCACCGGCTCATGCATGTACTTACGCGCAAGCCGTTCGATCTCTTCGGTAAACGTAGCGGAGACAAAAATCGTCTGATGCGAGCGGGCCGCATGCTCGTCTCCGTTCTCTTCCCGTCGCTCGCTCATGCCGCGCAGCCGCGAGAGAATGTTGCGGATGTCTTCGCGAAAGCCGATGTCGAGCATGCGATCGACTTCATCGAGAACGATAAACCGGATGTTCGCAAGCGAGAGGAGCCTGCGGTCGAGCAGGTCCATCACCCGGCCGGGGGTTCCCACGATGATCTCAGGATGCGCCTTGAGCGTACGAACCTGCGCCGCGATCTTCTCCCCGCCGTAGACCGCCATCGAGCGAATGGGCGTGTGCTGGCCGATGCGTTTGATCTCTTCATGCACCTGCACAGCAAGCTCGCGCGTGGGCACGAGAATCAGCGCCTGCGTCCCCACGCCTCGATCAGCCATCTGCAGAAGCGGAATGCCAAACGCCGCGGTCTTGCCTGTGCCGGTGCGCGCCTGCCCAAGAAGATCAACGCCGGTCAGCGCCTTGGGAATCAGCAACGACTGAATCTCGGATGGCTCTGTAAACTTCAAATCGGCCAGCGCGCGCAAGATCGAATTGCGAACGCCAAGGGCTTGAAATTTCTCCGGTATTGGTGCGTGCTCGGTTTTGTCGCTCATGGGTGCAAAGCAATGTTACGCGAAAGCACGCGAATGCTCAAAACTGCCAATTTGGGCCTGAAACTACTCCCCGACAATCGTCCAGTAGTCGACCCGCTGCACTTGCTTGAGCGCATACTTCTGACCGTCGGCCAACTCAGCCCGCACCATCACGTGCAACCTGTCTTTAGCCATCCAATAACTGCCGATGAGTTGACCGGCGGCGTGCACTTCCAGCTTGAAGGCATCCGCCTCCTCTCCGGCAAAGGTCACCTGGGCATCCATCAGCTTTGCGCTGGTCGGCCGATTGCTCTTCTGCGTGACGATCGTCGAAAACGAGACCTTCGGCCGGTTCACAAAATCGTAATCGCGCAGCCAGAGTCCGAGCGAATCGACGGGCACGAACTTTCGCCCACCGGCGTCGATCTTCCCCTCAACCCGGCCAGCCTCGGGCATGTAACTAAACGCAAAATAGTCGAGGCTGCCGCTCCCGGGCCGCTGCAGAAACTGTTTGAAGCTCGTGCCGCAAAACTCCTGGCTGGAACAGTCCAGCCGGGTCAGTTCCATAGCACCGGCGGTCATGTGGGTGGTCGTTGCGAACGTGTAGTCGTAGTTCGGTGTCGGTACGACTTCGATCAGATTGTGCTTCCAGACTTCCACGGTGTCCGTCGACCCGCTCGCCTTCGTCAGCGTTTTCAGGTCGTGCTGCTCTTTGTTCGTAAAGATCACCGCTTCGTACTGTCGGTCTTTCCCATAGATTGGTCGGCTGGCTAAGTATGTTGCTTTCTCGACCAGACCATCGTGCCAGAGCGAATCGTTCTTCCATTCGTCGGCCTGCGCGAATGCGATAGCAGACATCGTGATGATGGCGACGCGAAAAAACATGATCTGTCCTCCGAACAACCTCAGGCCGGCATGCCGATCATCTGCCGCTCGTACAACTGTTGGTAGACTTCACATGATTTAAGCAGGTCTTCATGTTTACCGGTGCCGACAATTCGCCCCTGCTCCATCACCACGATCAAATCGGCGGAGAGGATGGTGCTGAAACGATGCGCGATGACGAACGTGGTCGCTTCGTGCATGAGGCTCTCAATCGCCTGCTGAATGAGGTGCTCGCTTTCGGCATCGACCTGGCTTGTGGCTTCATCGAGAATGAGAATCGGCGCGTTGCGAAGGATGGCGCGCGCGATACAAAGCCGCTGCTTCTGACCGCCGGAGAGTTGCGAGCCGAGTCCGTCAAGGGCGGTATCGTAACCTTGCGGCTTGGCGATGATAAACTCGTGTGCGAACGCGCGCCGGGCAGCGTTCTCAATCTCATGGCGCTTTGCCTGGGGAAGGCCATAAGCGATGTTGTCTGCAATCGATCCGGGGAAAACGACACTTTCTTGGGTCACCAGCGAGATTTGCCTGCGAAGCGAGCGGAGCGTGGCGAGGCGCAGATCCACCCCGTCAATCAAGACCGCGCCGGAAGTGGGATCATAGAACCGAGGCAGCAGCGCCAGGAGGGTCGTCTTCCCGCTGCCGTTGCGGCCAACCACGGCCACGCTCTGTCCGCGTGGCACGCGCAGCGTCACGCCGTTCACCGCCGGGGCCGTTGTGCCGGGATAGGAAAAGCTCACGTTGTCGAACAGAATGTCGCGCTGCAACGGGGCGAGCGAGACGCGGCGCTCTGCCCGACTCGCCGCCGAATGCCGCCGGGCTTCGACGTCGGTGTCCATAATCTCAAACATCCGCGACGCCGCGGCATTGGCGCGCTGCGTCACGTTGTTGAGCTTGCTCAAGCGGCGCATCGGCTCGGCGATGCTCCCGAGGGCAATCATAATCATCATGAAGCTCGTCGGATCGAGCCACTGCTTCTCAAACATCATCCAACTGGCAATCAGCAGAAGTACGCCAACGGCGATCAGCGCCATCGTCTCCATCATTGGGGTGGTGATGGCTTCGTAGCGGCTCATCTTCAGTTGCTCTTTCACCAGTTCTGACATGATGCCGCTATACCGCCGTCGCTCCAGCCGTTCGGCCCGGCTTGCCTTCACGACGCGCACCCCCTGCAGCGTGCTTTCGATCTGACCCAGCATTCGGGCACTCTTCTGCAGCGCAGCGCGCATGGTCCGACGGACCTTCGTGCCAAGCTTGCGCATGATCATGAACATAGGCGGCAGAAAGAGAATGACGACGAGCGTCAATTTCCAGTTCACCCACAAAGCCAGGCTAAGCGACATTACCGCACTAATGGGCGCCTGAATCATCTGTCCAAGGATGACCCGAATTCCATCCTGCAGCAGGGCCGCATCGGAAACCAACCGGCTCGTCGCCTCGTTGGTTCCGAACTTGCCGAAATATGCCAGCGGAAGACGCAGCACATGGTCGTACATCCGCCGTCGAATGTCGTTCACCGTGAAGATCGCCACGCGGTCACTGAGGTGTTCGTGGACAAACCTGAAGCCGCTGCCGCAAACAGCCATGAGGGAGATGAATCCGAAGATAAACGCAATCGCATACACCGGCCGGGTCGGTATCACCCCCGCAACGCGCCGAGCGGCGCGCCAGGGCAATGTAGTATTCGTCAAACCGGGGATGTCTTCCGTTGCGGCAAGCTGGCGCACAACCTCGGGCGACATCTGCATTGTCCGGGCGGGCTGTCCCGCGGGGAGCTCGAAAGTCTCGGTCGGCAAAAGCTCGCGCCCCAACCTCGACTCCACCGCTTGTTCGTCCACCCACTGCGCAACGGTCTGACCTTCGATAAGCACTTTCAAAATCGGCAGGATCGCGCTCAATCCCACGGTTGTGATTGCCCCCATCAGCAAGGCGCAGACCACACTCACCACGACCATTTTTCGATATGGCCAGATATGCTGGAACGCTCGAAGGAGCGCGGCGTGTTTTGACTGCGATGGCTTGACGGATTCTTTCATTCGACGATGCTCAAGGATACAGGAAACGCAGGCAGGATGCCCGCGCGCTTCACAATCATGGACATGTTGATACCTCTTTCCTCCCCGGACATTACACAAGCCGAGATCGATGCTGTTATAGACGTTCTCAAGACGTCAACGCTTTCGATCGGCCCCAAAATTGAGCAGTTTGAGCAGGCATGCGCCACCGTTGCGGGTCGGCGGCATGGGATTGGGGTCTCCAGTGGCACTTCCGGGCTACATCTGTGCATGCTGGCCGCCGGTTTGAAACCGGGAGATGAAGTCATCACCACCCCCTTTAGTTTCGTGGCTTCAACCAACTGCATCCTATTCGCGGGCGCGAGGCCGGTCTTCGTCGATATTGATCCGAAATCGCTCAACATCGATGTCTCGCGGGTCGAATCGGCGGTTACCGACAAGACCAAAGCGATTGTCGCAGTCGAAGCCTTCGGCCACCCCGGTGGGATGGTGGAACTCGAACGCATCGCCCAACGAAACGAACTCATACTCATCGAAGATTGCTGCGAAGGATTCGGCGGCGGTATTGGCGAGCACGGCCCCGTCTCGGCTGTCCACGCCCGCGGGCGGCGGATCGGTTCGTTCGGCAGGGCTGGCGTTTTCGGGTTTTACCCCAATAAGCAGATTACCACCGGCGAGGGCGGCATGATCGTGACAGACGACGACCGCTTCGCCGCACTCTGCCGAAGTTACCGCAACCAGGGTCGCGACGGCATGAACTGGCTTGCACACGCGCGCCTCGGCTACAACTACCGGCTGAGCGAAATCAACGCGGCGCTTGGCATCGCACAGGTCCTGCGTATTGATGAAATCCTCTCCGCCCGCCGGCGCGTCGCAAATGCTTACATGCGCAGGCTGATGACCAACCCATCCCTGATTCTGCCGAATATTGATGAATCGATCGACATGAGCTGGTTTGTCTTCGTCGTGCGCCTCAGCGACCTCTTTGACGCTGCCGACCGCGACGAGTTGATCATCGGCATGCGGCAGTCGGGCATCGGCGCGAGCAACTATTTTCCGCCAATCCACCTGCAGCCGTATGTGCGCGACGCGCTCGGCACAAAGCCGGGTGATTTCCCGGTCTGCGAATACGTTTCCAATCGCACCATTGCGCTCCCCTTTTTCAACCGCATGACCGAGGGACAGGTGAATCTGGTGTGCGACACACTCGAGAAGTTGATCGAGCGGCGATTGGTCACTCGCAAACCTCGAACCTGAGGCAACGGATCGCTACAGGCATCGACTCAGGCGGTCAATGTTGGCATAATGCCTGTGTTGCCCGGGGAAGGCTCGTGTAACATTGCTTGATTCATGCATAGCACGTCCGACGACAGCCTGCTCTTCGCCGCCGCACGATCCAGGGATGGAGATGCGATTGCCGAGCTTGCGCATCGCTATGTGGCACTGATCTATTCCGTCGCGATGCGTATCACCGACGACCCGGCGCTGTCGCAACGCCTCACCACCGAACTGATGACTTCGGTCGCCGCAGGGCCAGATCGCGTGCGCGGTGAGCCGGCGGTGTGGATTCATGAGCAGATCACCCGTCGCAGCCATGAGACCGATCAGGCGCGCACGAACGCGGCTAGAACGGACCTTGCTGAAGAGCCACACTGGCACGAAGTTGCTCCGGAGATTGATCGCGCGCTGCTTCGTCTCAACAGTCGCTACCGCTGTGTGGTCATTCAGCACTATTGCCAGCGGCACTCGCAGGACGAGTTGGCTGCGATGTTGCAGGTCACGCAGCCGGTTGTCGGCAAGCGATTGCGTAAGGGCCTCGACCAGCTGCGTGGCAAGCTGGTGGATGCCGGTGCCGGTTGCTCGCTGGCACACCTGATGATGCTCCTCGCCCGCCACGGTGCCAGCACCGCCCCGCCGGAAGTACTGGATAAGGCGCGCGACGCCGCGGTGCGTCACCTGGAGTTTTCCCCCACACGACGTAGCGGCTGGCTGGGCATTCTCACAGTCTGGGCGATCATCGCCGGCCTCGTTGCTGCCGTTGCCATGAGTTATTCGCGCATTGACGACTCGGCAGAAGCGACGACCACCACCATCCCATCGCCATGAGCAGTCGCGAAAAATGCACCTGGCGTTAAGACGATGAGGGCATGAAGGATGTGATACGGCAGGGGTCTACTTTGGCAAAATGAGGCATCTTTCGAGTGCCCCCGGCTCGATGGCGACAAGTTCGACATGGCCATCGGCAAAAACAACGTTCATCTTCTTGCGATGCCGCCGAAGGTCGAACATGGTCGAGTCGAGCACCTTGCCGTTGTTGGCAAGGGCGTCGCCAAGCGTTGCCCGGCCATTGGCAGAATAGCTCGGGGTAAATGTGAGCCAGCCGTCGGGCATCCAGAAATAGGCTGAATCCTGCCGGCGGTTGGCGTCGGCGAAGAGCACTACCTCGGCAGGCGACTTCCCCCGCGCCAGGCTCCCGCCGTAGCGCCGGGGTTTGTGCTCTGTGTCATAGGAATAGCCGAACACGCCCTCGTTCAGAGAGTAATCGGAATTGGTTGACCACGCCGCCAGCATATAGCCTGGCGAACCCCGCTGCACCGACATCATCGTTCCCTGGTTCACCGGAGAATTGTTTGACTGCATAACCTGGTAGTTATACGACTCGGTCGAAGGGCACATGAATAGCTGCCAGATGCGCGTCTTTTCGTTCAAAGCCTGGTCCAGCACATCCCAGTTGTCGAAAGGCAGATTCTTGTATCCAAGATATGACGCAATCGCTGCGGGGAGGGGAACGACCATCTTCCCCGTGGTGGCGACCGGCGTAGCGGTGGCGTAGGTGAAGCGGGTCTGCAGCGTGTCGTTCAGGCCCGCAGGCAGCGTGCCGCTCGGCGGGATGATCAACTCGCCGGCAAGCGGAAGATAGCCCTTGCTATCCATGGCCCGCAGCAGGCAACCCGCGGCAATCTGCCTCAGGTTGGACCCGCACTTGACCAGTTGCGCCTGACGCTTGGCTGCATTCACGGTCGGCAGCAGAATCGCCATGAGGATCCCGATGATGCCGATGACAACGAGCAACTCGATGAGCGTGAAACCGCGACTCGGCTTGTATCTTCCGATCAAGACTTCTACTCCGTAAGGCGATACAGATGCTCTACATTAGCCCCAAATCGAGCAGTATCAAGAAAAAACCGCGATTTGGCACGCCCCATTGCCCCAGCATCCGGTCATGCGGTCGCCTCACCCCCCTGTCGCTGGCGGCAGCACAATTCACTCCTGCGCCGCAACGGCTATCGCTTCACTAAGCTCGATTGCGTTTTCGTAAAGGCTCCGCCCCACAATAACAGCCCAACAACCTGTCGCTCTCACGCGTCGAACATGCTCGATCGATCCAACCCCGCCGGAAGCGATTACCGGAATTCGTGTCGCCTCGACCAGCCCTGCCGTTTGTTCGTAGTTGGGGCCGGCGAGCATGCCATCCTTTGCCACATCGGTATAGAGTATGGAAGCCAGCGGCCAGTTATTGACGAGCTTGGCGACATCGACCGCGCGCTGACCGGAAGAACTCATCCATCCGTGCGTGGCGACGATGCCCTCCTTCGCATCCAGCGCCAACACGATCTTCGCTGCAAACCGCGGCTTGGAAATGAGCGACTGCAGCCAGGGCAAGTCATTCACAGCGCGCGTTCCGATGACCACCCGCGCAGCCCCGGCATCGAGCAACGCCGCCACATCATCCTCACTGCGAATGCCCCCGCCGACCTGTACCTGTGCGGGCGTTGAGCGAATGATTTGCGCGATCAACTCCTGCTGTGCCGGCTTGCCTTGCCTCGCGCCATCAAGATCAACAATGTGCAGATGGCCAGCCCCCGCGCGGGCAAACGCACCCGCGGTGATGATGGGATCGACGTCGTAGCTGAGCTGGTCGCCATAATCGCCTTTGCGCAGCCGAACCACATTTCCTTCACGGAGATCGATACTGGGAATAATGAGCATTAATTCGGCTTTTCGGCTTCACTTGCCAAACAGATACAGCAATACCTGGTCGATCCGCTTTTGCCACGCAATCTCGTCATGCCCCTGGCCGGCAAACTCCTTGAAGACGAAATCTTTATCAGCAGCCATCCCCGCGGCGGTGAGTTTGGCAGCAAAAGCTCGCGTATCGGCGACAGGATCCTTGCCAGCAGGGTAATTGTCGCCAGGCTTGTCAGAGGTATCGATCCACAGTTTCTTTCCCTTGAGGAACGAGAGATCCTCGCCCAGCGCCGCACTGATTGGCTTATCGTTCAGTTGCAGCCACGGCGTCAGCAGTGCTACCCCGCCGAAGGAATCGGGGGCTGCTTTTACAATCGACAACGTAACCAGCCCGCCGAGCGATGAACCGGCGATGAACGTATTGGGCGCGTCTGGAAGAGTTCGATACTGATTATCAATCATTGGCTTGATCTGGTCGCACACCAGCTTGCCATAAATTCCTGCCTGCGCCGGTGCGTCTGCCGAGGCCATCGTATCGGGCGTAAACTCCTGGGCGCGAAACTCCCCGCCGTTGTTGATACCGACGATGATCACGGGGTCAATCTTCCCCGAGGTGATCATCCGTTCGGCGGTCTCGTCCACCTGCCACTCAATGCCATTAAACGAGACATCGGCGTCCATCAGATTCTGGCCATCCTGCATGTAGAGCACAGGATAGCGCTTCTCGGCGTTGGCAGGATCGTCATACCCCGGCGGGAGGTAGACGTAGATGTCGCGGTCGTTCTTAAGCTCGTCGGAATGAAACTTGCGGTGAACCACGATGTTGCCGGTGCGCGTCGACTTGCCCGGCACACTCTGACCCTTATCGCGCCAACTCGCAACGCTCACCTCGACCGTCGCTTCGTCCATCTTTGGTTCGATGGTGAAAGTGTGATTGGCAGCCTCGGCACCGGCTTGGTCGGTCTCCACAGTCGCCCAATTCCCGCGGGTAACCTTAAACTCGTGCGTCAAGCCTGTCAGCAGGCCCAAATCGCCATCCAGCGTCGCGGTGTAGGTACCATCGGCCTGCCGCTGCAACGGCACGCCGTCAGCAGCCCACGCCTTGAGTGATGGTGCCGAGCCGGAAAGATAAAGCGTCTGATCCTTGGGGGTGTCTGCCGGGGCCTTCACGACAAACTTCACCGGCACCGGTCGAAGCGTGCTGGCCCACTGCACATATTCATCTGCCTTCGCGCGTGCCACCTCCGCATCTTCGGCATCACTCTGGGCCAGATACCAGCCGGCAAAACCCGAGATTCCGATGGCAATCAAAACCAATGGCCAAATGACGTAACGCATAGCTTTTTCCTCATGACCGCCTCTAACGCCGCCCTGCTTGAGTATAACCGGTTAACTGCGAACAAACAGTGTTAAGGGCAACTTGGCAACAGGCCAGATCGTGCCAACAATGTCCATAGAACCTTGATTTCCGATCGCCTGCAAAACCTCGCCGACAAAGCCAAGTCGTTGCCTCGGTGTCCCGGTGTCTACCTCATGAAGGATGACAAGGGACGAGTGATCTACGTTGGTAAGTCTTCTTCCCTGCGCGACCGCGTTGGCAGCTACTTTCAACCATCTACCAGACTCGAAGTGAAGAAGGCCCCGCTTCTCGATCAGGTCGTCGATTTTGACATCATCGAATGCGATAGCGAGGTGGAGGCACTCCTGTCGGAAAACCGGCTGATCAAAGACATCCAGCCGCGGTTCAACGCTCGCCTGCTTGATGACAAGACGTTTCCCTACCTCATGATTACGACCGAGGACGATTTTCCGGGGGTTTTCATCACCCGCGAGCCTCGGCGGAAGGGGGTAAAGCTCTATGGGCCGTTTACCAGCGTTTACCAACTCCGCGAGGCAGTGCAATTGCTGCAACGCGCGTTTAAGTTCCGGACCTGCCACCTCGAAATTTTGCAGGACGATCCCAAACGAAGGTTCTTTCGACCGTGTCTGCTCTATGCCATTAAGCAGTGTACAGCACCCTGTGCTGACAAGATCTCACGGGAGGCGTATCGAGAAGACATTGTACGCCTCGGCCGGTTTCTTGACGGGAGCAAGCAGCAAGTGCTCGACCAGATGCAGACCGACATGACCACCGCCGCCGCATCGCTGAACTTTGAGAAGGCGGCCCGACTTCGGGATGAACTGCGCGCGCTGCAGGGCCTCGGCGCGCGGGCAAAGAAGGGTGATCAGGAATACTGGCAGCCGGAGGCGTTTGTCAGCAATCCGCAGCAGAGCATTGGGAAGCTGCAGGAAGCGCTCGGACTCACCGAGCCACCCCAGATTGTCGAAGGAATCGATATAGCCCACCTCCACGGCGGGGAGATGGTGGGCAGCAAGGTCTGCTTCATCGATGGGATGCCGTTCAAAGACGCCTATCGCCGGTACAAGATCAAGCATGGGCAGGGGAACAACGATTTCCTCTCGATACAAGAGGTCGTCGAACGCGGCTATCGCGACGCCGGCGCAAGCAACGAGCTTTTTCCACACGTCATCATGATCGACGGTGGGATGGGGCAGTTAAATGCCGCGATGGACATCTTCCGCACCATGAATGTCAAACCGCCGATGGTCGTGTCGCTTGCCAAGCAGGAAGAGCTAATTCACATTCATGGCCGCCCCGAGCCACTCCGGCTGCCGCGCAACCATCTCGGGCTGAAGCTTCTGCAATATGTTCGCGATGAGGCGCATCGCTTTGCTCAACATTACCACCACATTTTGCGGCGCAAGTCGCAGCTGGAGGAAGACGTCAGGAAGGGCCGACGCCCTCCGAAGAAGAAGAGCAAACCGCCTGACCTACAATCCGACAACAATCTGGCGAAAGGAGACGTATGAACCCCAACGCGAAGATTGGGCTGGCGGGAAAGCCGCGCGTTCCCCGGCGGGTGCGCCTTGCATGCGTTCTCTTAGTTGCGTTCGCCACAGGGTCGCGTGCGGCCCCGCCGGAACCCCGGCTTGTCGATGCGTCCATCGCGAGAGGGGTGAAGTTTCTCCTGGAGCGCCAGAACGAAGATGGTTCGTGGCGCGACGAAAGATCCGAGCCTCGAATTGATGTCGGACGCACCGCCTTGGTTTGTATGGCGTTGCTCAACGCCGGCGAATCGCACCAATCGCCCCCCATCCGCAAGGCGATTGAGTATCTCAAGGGCAACCGCACCGAATTCACCTATTCAGTAGGCCTTCGAGCGGCGTTCTTTTCGCTGCTGCCGGAGAGCATCCGCAAGGCCCAGCTTGACGCCGACACGCGATTTCTTCTCAACGCCGCCGTCCGCCGGGGCGAGGGCGCGGGGATGTATTCATACACGCCGGCGGCGGCGGCGGCCAATTATGCCGGGATGATGGGCGACTACTCCAACTCGCAGTACGGGGTGCTCGGCGTGTGGTATGCGGCTACGACGGGCTTTGAGGTGCCCGGGTCCTACTGGCGACAGGTCGAACGCGCCTGGCTTCGAGGTCAGGCTGCCGACGGCGGGTGGGGCTACGTCCCCGGCGACGGAAGCTACGGCTCAATGACCGCTGCGGGCCTGGCCACACTCTATGTCACCTACGACTTCATCCACGCCCCGGCGGAGAAGGACCTGCTCAAGCCCATCGCCGCAAAGAGAAATCTCCAGGCCGGTGTTGACTGGCTGGCCAACCATTTCTCAGCAGTGCAGAACCCGGGCAAGGACTTCGGGCTGGACGGTGTAACCCGTCGGCGTGGCGCGCGGCGACCAGGCGTCGATGACTTCTCTGGCTCTTATATCTACTACATGCTCTTCGGCTACGAACGGGTCGGCGAGGCCAGCGGGCTGACACGCTTTGGAGACGCGAAATGGTTTGATGAAGGCACAGAATACATCCTCGCCCGCCAGGAAGCCGACGGCGGCTGGCCCGGCTCTGGCGAGATGTGGATCGACGTCAACTCCGCCTACGCCCTGCTCTTTCTGTCGCGCGGCCGCGCCCCCGTAGCCATACAGAAGCTCGACCATTCGCGCGCCCCCACCACGCAGGCGCAAGCATTTCCCGCGGCACGCTGGAACAACCGATCGCGCGATGCAGCGAGGCTCGTCAAATGGCTTGCCCAGCAAACCGAGCGACACCTGAACTGGCAGATCGTCACGCTCGACTCTACAGCGGCGGACTTGCGCGAATCGCCTATTCTCTACATCGCCAGCGATCGCCCCCTCTCTTTACCCGATGAAGTCATCGACAGGATCCGCGCCTTCATCGAGCAAGGTGGGCTGCTGCTCTGCGTTAATGAAGGCAAGGAAACCGCCTTTGCCCAAAGCATCGAACGGCTGAGCAAAGCGCTCTTTCCGCAGTACAGCTTCCGGGAACTGCCCAAGGAACATCCGCTCTTCGCCGGCAACTTCCCGGCCGCCGACGCGTCGATCACGGTCCGCGGGCTGAGCAACGGCGCGCGGGAGTTGATCGTGCTCATCCCCGAAGGCGATCTGAGTTGGCGCTGGCAAAACGGCGCCGGCACGAACAACGTCGCCAAGGTGCCTCACTTCGGGCTGATCGGCAACCTTTACCTTTATGTCACCGATCGCGCCAATCCGCGATTCAAGGGTGATGTCGCATGGGTGGAGCAAGATCAGTCCGTGCATGCAAAACGAACAGTGAAGCTCGCACGCCTCGCGCACGACGGAAACGCCGACCCCGAACCAGCCGGCTGGCAGCGAGCGACCAACGTCTTTCACAATCGCGATCAGGTCGACCTGCAGATCACCCCGTGCGACCCCAGCAAGATCCCGGCTGAAACAAATCTTGCTCATCTGACCGCAACCGGCGCATTTCAACTCTCTGCGGGGCAAATCGCCGGGCTGCGCGCCTACCTGAATGCCGGCGGCTTACTTCTCACCGACGCCGCGGGCGGGCACGCCACCGCCGCTGTGGCGATCGAAGACGCACTCCGCGCGCTTTACCCCGAAGGCAGGCTCGAACCCATACCGATAGAACATGCGATCTACGCCGATGCGGTCCCACGAATCACAGGCGTGACTTATCGCAAATACGCCCTGGACAATCTCCCGCGCACAACCCTGCCCCGGCTCCGCGGATTAACGGTCAATGGCAGGCTCGTCGCGATCGCAAGCAATGAAGACCTGTCCAGCGGACTGGTCGGCCACGCGGTGGACGGCATCATCGGCTACACGCCCGAGAGCGCGATGGATCTGGTGCGCGCGGTCGTGCTTTGGCGCAGTTCCGCGAAATGATCGCGCACCGACTCACCCGCCGCTGCTACACCTTCACGCCATCGCCATCCCCGCCGAGGAGCGGAGTTCCGTCGGCCGTCGCGACGCGCGCCACTCCAGAAATCGCCGCAAGATCGCCTCAAACTGCTCAGCGGTTTCGAACAGACGCATCTCGTCCTTGAGTTCGCTGCACGGGTGCATCGTCCTGGAATACCAACTGATCCGCTTGCGCATTTCCAGCATGGCGCTGCGCGCCGAGCGATACTTCACCATGCCGTAGTAATGATCGCGAATGAGCTGCACTTTCTGCTCCAGCGTCGGCGGTGGCGGAACTTTGCCGGTTGTCAGGTAACTCCATGTGTCCCGGAAGATCCACGGCTGACTCAGCGCACCTCGGCCGATCATGACTCCGGCGCACTTTGTATACTGGAGCATTCTCAATGCATCTTCGGGGGCCTTTACGTCACCGTTTCCAATAACAGGAATTCCCTTCACCGCAGCCACCACCTCGGCGATGCCATCGAGCCGCGCCTGCCCACTGAAGCGCATCTCGGTCGTACGGCCATGAATGGTGACCAGCGACACACCCGCCTCTTCGAGCCTTCGGGCCAGGTAGGGCGCGACGATGCAAGTATCGTCCCAGCCGAGTCGCAGCTTGCATGTTAGCGGCGCGCGGCGCAGCGACGCCTTGATCCGCTCGACCATGCCAAGCGTCTTATCTGGATCGCAAAGCAGCTTTGACCCGCCGTCTTTCTTGGTCACCTTATCGACCGGGCAACCCATGTTGATGTCAACGACATCGGCACCATGATCTTCCGCCCAGCGCGCAGCTTCGCACATGCGATCGGTCGCCGAACCATAGAGCTGCATGCACAACGGTGAGTCGCCCTCCGCGGTTTGCGCAAGGTTCATACTGTGCGCGTTCTCGCGCAGGACCCCTTCGCTGCTGAGTAAATCGGTGCATGCCATTCCCACCCCGCCGCACGAGCGCGCGACGAGGCGAAACGCCAGGTCACAATACCCGGCAATGGGGGCCAGCAGCAGATTGGTCTGCAACTGGACAGGGCCGATTTTTAACGGCGTCACAAAGTCCACAATCTCATTCTAAGCCAGAATGACGAAACCAGAAATCCGAATCAACCACAAATGATGAAACTGGACTTCCGGGGTGTGGTAGACAGGAATATCCGCTCCACCGCAGACAAAATTGTCTGTCGCACGATCACAACTCAGATCACATTTTTCGAGTTTCGTGCTTCGGATTTCTGAATTCGTCATCCTGGTTTGCGTACGAGCGCATCGCGCGCCGCAATGACCACCCGCCGGGCCTCATCGACCGAGCTGGCCAGCGCGGTCAGGTGTCCCATTTTCCGGCCAGGCTTGGGGTGCTGTTTCCCATAGAGATGAAGCTTCACGCGAGGATCGCGCAGCGCCGCGGGCCAGTCAGGCTCACCGGCCTGCCACAGGTCGCCGAGAAGATTGGCCATCGCGGCGGGGCTTAGGATGGTCGGGTCGCCTAGCGGCAAGCTACAAACCGCGCGAAGCTGCTGCTCAAACTGACTCGTCACCGCGGCATCGAACGTAACATGCCCGCTATTGTGCGGCCGCGGAGCGAGTTCGTTGACGATGAGCGTGCTATCGCTCGTCACGAACATCTCGACGCACAAGATTCCGACGAGATTGATAGCGCGGGCGATTTGCGTCGCGAGTTCTTGCGCGGCCCGCGCCAGAGAATTCGGGGCTACAGCTCCCGGCTTGTGGACTGTTGTTACATCCAAGATGTGATTGCGGTGTTCGTTCTCAAACATCTCAAAGCAGCGCACGTCCTCGTCTTGCGTTCGCGCGACGATTACGCTCACTTCGCGCTCGAACCGGATGAAACTTTCGACGACACCCACCAAGCCGGCGGCTTCGGTTCGACTTTGCTCGCCGCCGACAGTCCCGGTTGCAAATGCGCCAGCCAACGTATTCCACGCAGCACCCAAATCGGTGGATGCCTCAATCTTCACCTGCCCCTTGCCGTCATACCCAAACGACGCCGTCTTGAGCACGCACGGCACACCGACTCGCGCCACTGCCTGCTTTAAGTCTTCCACATTCCGCACTTCAACAAAATCGGCGACGGGAAAGCCATTGTCGCGCAGAAAGTTTTTCTCGCGCAGGCGGTGCCGCGTGGTTTCGAGAACAAACGGCGAGGGATGCACCGGACAAATCTTCTCAATCGCGGCAAGGGTTTCAGACGGCACGTTCTCGAATTCAAACGTGACGACATCGACTTGTTCAGCAAACCGCCTTGCGGCGTCGATGTCGTCGTAGGCAGCGTTGACTTCGAGATCGGCCACCTGCCCGGTCGGACAATCCTGGGTCGGGTCGAACGCCGCCACGCGGTAGCCCATGCGCCGGGCCGCGATGGCGAACATCCGCCCGAGCTGCCCCCCGCCGAGGATGCCGATGGTTTTGCCGGGGAGGATCATGCAGTTAGCCGCAGAAGAACGCCGATGAACACAGATGAATCAGCAGACATTTCATCCCGAGCGGTACTCCAAAGGGAACTATTCGGTGTGCTGCATTCGCTCGTCGCGCGTCGCCGCGAAATCGCGCAAAGAGACACACCGATACGTTGCGGGCACGCTTTGGGATGACGACTCGAACCCAGTTCACTCTCATCTGTGACTAAAGCTCCTGCTGAAGCACTGCTTGTGTCTGATTGGCCCGATACTGTTTCAACCGGGCGCGCAGCGAATCATCGCTGATTGAGAGAATCGCCGCCGCCAGCAGGGCGGCGTTCTTTGCACCGGCCTCGCCGATGGCCAGCGTGCCGACGGGGATTCCCGCGGGCATTTGGGCAATGGACAGCAGCGAATCGATGCCGTTGAGCATTTTCGATTGCACAGGCACGCCCAGCACCGGCAGGTGCGTCTTGGAGGCACACATCCCCGGCAGGTGTGCCGCCCCGCCTGCACCGGCGATGATCACCGCCAAACCGCGGTTTTCTGCGGTCGATGCGTACTCAAAGAGCAGGTCGGGCGTGCGATGCGCAGAGACAATCTTTTTTTCGTATGCAATCCCAAGCTCATCGAGCATTTCCGCAGTGTGGCGCATGGTTTCCCAGTCGCTCTTGCTGCCCATGATGATGCCGACGCGCGGGGAGTTCATCGGTGCATGTTCGCAAAATCGGCCCGCAAAACAATGCTGCGGAGTTTCTATGACGGCGACTTTCCGTTGCAAATGCTCGGTCTGGTCTTCATGACCGATCCCGGGTTACAATATCGGAGTATTTCGTCAGAAAATCTGCCGCGTGCCGTGGCCGGCAAGTCATAGACTCGACTCCGCTCCTCAACCTTGACGCTCGGAAAAGCCCTGTCAGAAAGCTCAAGGAGGGCTCCGATCCGTCCCATTCAGACTCCGCCACCCACACTTGAGTCGGCGGCGTATTGCCCTATTGTGAGGATGACGCACAAGGCAACGGTTTATGAAGAGCTGTGATCATTCGGAGACGGCGGCGGGGGTGACGCGACGCGTGCATCGGCTGCTGTATATCGGCCACCCGGATAGCCATGTCCCCGGCTTTGAGGTGCCCGCGATCGTCGCTGCTGCGCCAACGCGCCGGGCACTGCTGGTAAGCCTGCTCGTCGCCGCCGGCGCGGCGATTGCAGGATTCGTCCTCGACCATGCCTCGCACGGCATACCGGATGCCGCCGTCGCACTGCCGTGGGTCGCACCTTTTGCAGCTTTGCTGGGGGCGATTGCAATCATGCCGTTCCTCGCCAAGGCATGGTGGGAACACAATTACGCGCGCGTTTCGCTGGCACTGGGCGCGCTCGTTGCAGCATACTACCTGTTTTTCGTTCAGCATGGCCCCGGCAACGTCGCCCGTGCGGCGGCGGAGTATATCAGCTTCATCTTCCTGCTCGGCTCCCTCTTCATCGTTTCGGGGGGAATCCTCATCCGGGTGCGCGCGCGGGCCACACCTACCGCTAATGTCGCTATCCTGCTCGTCGGTGCGATCATCGCCAATTTCTTCGGCACTACCGGTGCTTCCATGCTCCTCATTCGCCCGTTTCTACGGCTGAACAAGGGGCATCTGCGGGCATATCATGTGGTATTCTTCATTTTCATCGTCGCCAATGCTGGCGGATCACTCACACCCATCGGCGACCCGCCGTTGTTTCTCGGCTATCTCAAAGGCGTGCCCTTTTTCTGGGTTTTTGAGAACTGCTGGCCGATCTGGGCTGTTGCGATCGCCACACTGCTCGCGGTGTTTTTCGTCGTCGACACCCTTTCGGGCCGGCGAAAGGCAAAATCGGGCTACGACGGCGACGACTTCGGACCAACCGTGAGCTTCTACGGCGGGGTCAATCTCATCTTCATCGTGATGATCCTTGCGGGAATTCTGCTGCACACCTCGATTAACCACTACACGCTCGCGCTCTTCGGTTTCGAAGGCCCCTGGCGAGAACTCATCATGGCGACGGCGGCGGTCGCGTCGCTCGCCACTACCCCCCGGCGTGTGCACGCGGAGAATTTTTTCAACTACGCGCCGATCAAGGAAGTGGCGTTTATCTTCGTCGGCATTTTTATGACGATGATCCCTGCTCTGAACTACCTCTACCATCGCGCCAACGCGGGCGGCACGTTTCTCCATTCTCCCGGACAGTACTTTTTTGCTTGTGGCGGGCTTTCCAGCGTGCTGGACAACGCGCCGACCTATCTCACCTTTCTCAAGAGCCAAATGGGCTCGCTCGACACCGAACTGGTCAACCGCGCGACCGCAGCGGTGAAGCGTGCCGACGCGACGCTGACCGCCGACGACACACGCGGGCTCACCGAGCAAGATGCCGCGAAACTCCGGGGCGCGGTCGACACGCTTAAGCGTTACCACGGCGATCGCTTATCCGTCGCGGCGCCCACCGATGATGAAGTCCGCCTCAGTTTCCTGATCGGCAATGACACGCTCAGTCGATATCTCATCGCCATCTCGATGGGCGCGGTGCTGTTCGGGGCATGCACCTACATCGGAAACGGCCCCAATTTCATGGTAAAGAGCATCGCCGAGCACGCTGGTGCTGAGGTGCCGACTTTTTTTGGATACATCGGCAAGTTTACGGTGCCAGTATTGCTGCCGATCCTTGTGGTGATTTGGCTTGTTTTCATAAACTGACTTGCTGAGCAGGTCAGCACGATTGTCTGGCTAAATGGTCGAGCGTCTGCCGACGAGAGTCACGCCGGTTGCATTGGAAACGGCGGCTGTACGGGGAGTCAGTCATCGCGATCTCGTTTCTTGGGAAGGTTATGATTTCTCTCGGACTTCTCAGCATAGGATTGTTGCTTCTCCTCGGCGGTGCTCGATTTCTGGTCAGCGGGGTCTCAGCGCTGGCCCGGGCCGCGGGGGTACCGCCGTTGATTGTGGGATTGACCGTTGTCGCATTCGGCACCAGTACGCCGGAAGTGGTGATCAACGGCATCAGTGCCTACCGCGGGGAGACGGAACTTGCCTTTGGGAACATCGTGGGTTCGTGCGCCATTAACGTCGGCTTCGTGCTCGCTTTGACGGCGATGCTGCGACCGCTCGCAGTGCAGCCGTCGATCATCACCCGGGAGATCCCGCTGCTGCTGTTGACCGTCGCTGCGGTGGTTGTGATGAGCGAAGACATTCGGCTGACCGGCGCAGCCAACGACAGCCTGTCGCGCGCCGACGGGCTGATTCTGCTGTTGATTTTTGCGGTGTTCGTCTATTCGATCGTTACGCAGGCGCTGGACAAACGCGCCGCCGATGCGTTTGTGGCCGATGTGGTTGAGCTTGAGGCCAACGTGAAAGACCGCAGAACCTGGGTGGATATCGCGTGGACCGTCGGCGGACTGGCTGGCGTGGCTGGCGGAGGGCGACTTGCCGTGCTTGGCGCCACGGGCATCGCTGAGGCTGCAGGGATCCCGGATGTCGTTATTGGCCTCACAGTTGTATCTTTTGGCACCACCCTTCCAGAACTTGCCACCACCATCATCGCGGTCCGCCGGGGACAGACCGACCTTGCAATCGGGAACATCATCGGAAGCAACATCTACAACTTGCTGTTCATCGGCGGGCTGGTTTCAACTATTACGCCAATCCCAATTCCACCCGGGGGCGAAACCGACCTGCTTCTCATGGCCGGACTCAGCGCCGCCCTGCTGCCCATCGCGCTACGACAACGATGCGTCACCCGCGGGGAGGCGGCAGTGCTCGGTGTGGTCTATCTCGGCTATACAGTTTTCCGGCTTGCGCAAAGCCTGCGATGACCGGAGTGAAAATCAAGCCGGTTTGACCGTCTGATCGGCGACGATCAACTGACGCGTGGGCTTCACGGGAAACGCGATCGAAAGCCCCGTCGCCGCCGCGAGCATCCCTACGACCACACCGAGCGAAACAAGTGGGTCGACCTTTACCGATTTCCTTTCTGCCAGCCCAATCGCATCAAGGTACGGCGGCAATGCAAGCAACAGTAGCTTCACGCCGACGAATCCAAGAATCAGGATCAGCGCCGGCTTCAGAAACCGGAACTTTGTGATCAGCACCGCCAGACAGAAGTAGAGCGCCCGTAATCCGAGGATCGCGAAGATATTGCTCGTGAAGACGATGAAAGGGTCGGGTGTAATCGCGAAGATCGCAGGAATCGAATCCACTGCAAACACCAGATCGGTGATCTCCACCATGATGAGGGCAAGGAACAGCGGCGTAATGAACCACTTCGCGGCCAGCGTGCCGGGTGGCGCGGGGTCTTGTACCAGCAGGCCGGAGGACGGGTCGGGGCTGTACGTCGGCTCCTGGGTGCGCCTGGTGAAGAATTTCTGCCCGTCAAAAAACGGCGCAACCGGATAGATCCGTTTTACCATTTTCACAACGATGTTGTGCGACGGGTCGGTCTCACTCTTGATCAGCGCCATCTTCAGTGCGGTGATCAACAGAAACAATCCGAAGAAGATCAGAATCCACTGATACTTCATAATCAGCTCACCGCCGATGAAGATCATTGCACCACGCATGACCAGCGCGCCGATAATGCCCCAGAAAAGCACTCGATGCTGGTACTTATTCGGAATCGCAAAAAATCCGAAAACCATGGCAATGACAAAGATGTTGTCCATCGCCAGCGACTTTTCGACGACATAACCCGTGAGGTATTGCACCGCAGCGGTGGTGCCATCGACTTTGCCGTTGATGATGAGTGGCTGGCTGGCATCCTCTTCGGCCGCGGGGTTGTACATTCGGGTGTCGACGCCCAACCCCAGCCATTGATGCTCGTAAGAGAGATAGACCAGTCCCGAAAATGCCAGACCTGTTGCCACCCAGATGATGCTCCAGGTGACCGCCTCCTTCATCTTCACTTCGCGTGCGTCGCGATGAAACACCCCCAGATCAAGCGCAAGAAAGGCGACGACAATAGCGAGAAAAATGCCATACGCGACCAGCTTCAGGTCGCCCCCAGCGCCGGCCGCCGCTTCGCCCACGGCGAGATAGAACCCGTCCAACATTGATCTTCGACTCCCGCTGGCCGACTTCCGTCGCCCTGAACTCCCCAACAAGCAACACGCCCGGCTTCAAGCAAAGCGGGTGTCGCAGAAGTATCACGCACGGGCGAACGGTAGGCGCGAGGCGATGAGAAAAGCCAACGGGTTACAAAAAAGCCGCCGACGTGTAGCCGGGGTTACAAGGTGGGTGAATAACGAATGCGATACGGCCACTTCGCCGGTCGAATCGAAGATCGACCGTATGCTATGACGATCCGATTGCTGTTCCGACGAAGGCTCGCAGACGCGAACATCGCCAGACACTCAGGCGGCGAACAAACCACTCTCGCGCTGGGCGATATTGGTAGGTCGGTAGCCTGCTTCGCTAACGGAAGTCACAAGCTGGGAAATATTGACGTGATCGCCGTCGAACAGAATTGAACACTGCCCAGACAGGAAATCCACTTCAACTTCATGGACACCCTGATTTCGGACGAGGGCCCTGCGGAGAGCGCCCTCACACTTGTGGCAATGCATTCCTTCGATGGAGATCAGCGCCAGCCGATCGCGGCTCACATCTGCCGCCATTAAGGCCTCCAACGGTGCTAGTTCACAGGTGCAGCGATAGCTAGAATACATCAGGATTTCGACTCTGTAAAGGAAAACATTCCGAACCTTTCCGGTTTGCCCCGACTCGACTGGCCAGTGCGTTCCGGCGAATCTCCATCGGTTTTATACGATCTGGAATCCACTCATGTTCTGTTATGATGCCGTAACGGATCCGCCGAAGATACAAACCGCACACACGGCATAACTACCGGCAGTATTGTCGGACTCTCGTGCTGATTCATCGGTTTTCTGTTGACGCCAGATCGACTGCGGCCCCATTTTGATGACTCAAAATCGCCAGTCCCGGCCCTTGGTTGCGATCGAGGCGCGGAAGATACGCCAAAATCACCCCTCAACCCGACCACCCGACCTGCCGCCCCGACCTGCCGTTGAGCCTGAGGAGGATCGAAATTTGTCCCTGAGACGCGTATGCTCGATCTAACATAATGCTTGTCCTTATCGATAACTACGACAGCTTCACCTACAACCTCGTGCAGCTCATTGGGCAGGTGGCACCGACCCTGGCGGTGAAGGTGTTTCGCAATGACAAGGTGACCGTTGACGAAGTGCAATCACTGCGGCCGACGCATCTTGTGATCTCCCCCGGCCCGTGCACCCCCCGCGAAGGCGGGGTAAGCAACGATCTCATCAAGCATTTCGGTCCGAAACTGCCCACGCTGGGCGTTTGTCTCGGACACCAGTGCATCGGCTTCGTCAACGGCGCAATCGTCGAGCGCGCCGCCAAACTCATGCACGGCAAAACCGATCAGATCCTCCATGACGGCAAGGCACTTTACGCCGGCGTGCCAAATCCGTTTACGGCAACACGCTATCACAGCCTGATCATCCGCAATGGTACGCTTCCCCCAGAGTTTGAAGTCAGCGCCTGGACCGCTGCCGATGAAATCATGGGTGTGCGCCACAAGACATGGCCTCTTGAAGGTGTGCAATACCACCCGGAGAGCTTCCTGACCGAGCACGGAGAAGCGCTGATAGGGAACTTCTTGCGAAAGTGACCTTTTGCGATCCAATCGATGATCGCAGAGGCGCATCGGCTGCGCGAGATCTTCGTGGCTTGTATCTCAAATGATTTGTTACAATTGAACTGGCCGCTTCGCCCCGCGGGAAGGCGCGAAAGTGAACGCATGAGAATTCTAGTTGTGGAAGATTCCGAACCGCTTTCGCATGCGATCCTGAAAGGACTGCGCAGCGCAGGGCATGCGGTCGACACAACCGTCGATGGGGGCGAGGCTGTTTTTCTGGCGTCATCCAATCCTTACGACGTCATCGTGCTCGACCTGATGCTTCCGACACTCGACGGGCTTTCCGTGCTTCGCAAGCTGCGAGTTGATGGCAACAACGCGCATGTGCTGTTGCTCACGGCAAAAGACTCACTCGACGACCGAATCACGGGATTACGTGCGGGTGCCGACGATTACCTCATCAAACCTTTCGCTTTCGACGAATTGCTTGCGCGGGTTGAAGCACTCGGCCGTCGGAGTTCGGGCAGTAAAAATCCTCACATTCGGGTAGGCAGGGTGGAGATTGACACGGTTGCCCGGCTCGCAATGAAAGGCGGTGCGCCGGTCATGCTCACGCCGCGCGAATACGCAGTGCTGCATTTTCTTGCAACCCAGCGGGGGAAAGTCATGTCGCGATCAGACATCGAAGCTCACACCTATGACGGCAGTGCTGAGCCGATGAGCAATGTGATTGATGCCGTCATCTGCTCAATTCGCCGGAAACTTGACGATGCGGGCGAGGAATCGATCATTCGCACGCGCCGGGGGATGGGTTACTTTGTGGCTGAAGAAGTTCAATGACTTCCATCCGCACAACGTTGATGGTGCGCCTGCTTGCGGCGTTGTCGCTCCTGCTTGCGCTGGTGTTTGTTGCGCTCTACTTTTCCGTCCGCCAGCAACTTTTTGCCAGTTTTGATCAGTCCCTGCTTGCCAAGGCCGAAGCCATCGGGGGAATGGCGCACCAGGAGCCTGACGGCAGGATCAATCTCGAGATTGCCTCCGATACATTTCTCGACTTTTCTCGAAAGGAACGACCTGAGTACTTCGAGCTGCGGCGCGCCGATGGCGCGATTATTGAGCGATCGCGCAGCCTGATTGGGACAGGATTGCCAACCCTCAACCGAAGGCCAACGGTCGATGAGTTTTACCAGATTACGCTCCCAGATGGTCGAACTGGCCGCGCGGTGCTGTCGCCCACGACCGCCGAGCAGGAGACTCGCGCGGTGGAGGAGGTGGGCCAGCGGCCCGCTGTGCCCATTGTCGTGGCGGTCGCGACAGATATACAGGAAATCACCGTTCATCTTAGACGCCTGCTGACAGCGCTCGTCGTCTGTACGATCGCACTGGTCGTTGGCGGAGCGGTGCTTGTCACAACAATCGTCCGCAGGGGCATGAAGCCGCTCGATCAAATCGCATCACACGCCGCCGCGCTCGAGCCGCACCGGTTAACCGAACCCTACCCCACGACCAACCTTCCCCGCGAACTGATGCCTATTGCGGCAGGGTTCAACGGACTCATGCAGCGCGTCGCCGCGGTGCTTGAGCGAGAATCGCGGTTCACCGCGCACGCGGCCCACGAGTTGCGGACCCCGCTTGCCTCCGTCCGAGCCAACTGCGAGGTGGCATTGCGCTGGCCCGAGCCTGCCGATTCGCAGCAGACGCTTTCTTCCATCCTTAACACAACAGTGCATATGCAGAGCTTGGCTTCCAAGCTCTTGCAGATGGCACACGCACGAGCCGGACAAGTGCGCGCCGAACCCGAACCCGCCGATATTTCGCGCCTGGTCAAGAGCACGTGTGAAGCCCTTGAAGCATCATCGCGGTCAAGGAGCATCAAAATCGATTTCGACACCCCCGCGCCGACAGTCGCATGGGTCGATCCCACGCTTGCGATGGCGGTAATCGAGAATCTCGTGTCTAACGCCATCGCGCATGCCCCAGCTGGCAGCACGGTCAAACTTCACTGCGCAACTGAAGGCATTCACGTCATTTTCCGATGCGATAACGAAGCGCCCGCGCTCTCGCAGGAGGATTTGGAAAAGGTGACGGAACCATTCTGGACGAAGAGCTCATCGCGCTCTCACGGCCATCGCGGCCTCGGCATGGCCATCGCCTCAGAGTACTGTGACCTTTTGGGCGCTGGCCTCTCTCTCAAGCTCCCTTCACCCGGCAATTTCCGCGCTCAAGTGAATTTTCCCACGCAGCCGGACGCAATTGACCTCAATCTCGCCTGATTCGTCAAAATTTTCTTTCGCGCATTCCCCATTTTCATCTTGCCGTAATGAAGCGCGCGCTATCCTCCCCCTCGTCGAAGCCTCGCACCGTTGTTCTACCCCTTTGGAGTTCACACTATGACGACCATCGAATCATTGGAAGCGCGTCAGTTGCTTGCATCGGTCTCTGTTCGCGGAGACGATTTTTTGATTGACGGCAGAATCACGCATGCCAACAGCCAACTCGCTGGCACACTGCCGAACATTCGTGCTGCCAATGCCACATTTGACGACGCCAATCCCACCACGGCATCGAAATGGAAGTATCCCGACACGCGAAAGTGGGACGCCAATCGAAACACCAGTGAATTCATTGCCCAGTTGCCAAACTGGAAGAAAGCCGGCGTGCTCGCTGTCACATTGTCGTTTCAGGGCGGTGGACCGGTGAATAATCAGTTTGGCCCGTCTCAGCCGTGGGATAGCGGCGCGTTTAACCGTGACGGGTCGATTCGTTCGGCCCATCTGGCGCGCATGGAGAAAGCGATCGCCGCGCTCAATGCAAATGGGATGATCGCAATCGTCAACTACTTCTATCTCGGGCAGGAAAACCGCCTCCGCGACAACGCCGCGGTCTATAAGGCGACCGATAACGCAACCACCTGGCTGAAGAACAAGGGGTTCCGCAACGTGATCGTCGATGTAGTGAACGAATCGCGCCCGACGTTCAAAAACACCAGCGTCGAGCCCAGCCAGGTTCATTCACTCATCAACCGAGTGAAACAGATCGCCGGCGGTAGATTTCTCGTCGGCACGAGCTATCCCGGCGGAGTGCTTCCGTCGGCGAGCGTCGTCGGCGCGAGCGATGTCATCATTCTTCACGGAAACGGCATCAATTCTTCGCGCTTGAAGTCAATGATTCAAACGATGCGTAAGAAGACAAGTAAGCCCATCCTGATCAATGAAGACTCAACGAGCATGAGCAATTTCCGCGCCGCCACCAGCATGGGCGTGTCGTGGGGCTATTACGATCAGGGGCGAAACAACTACTATGACGGCGTGCAATCGATGCCCATCCGGTGGGCGATGACCAATACGACCGTCAAGCGGGCCTTTGTTTCCGAACTCGCCAGGCTCAAACGCCCAACCGCCGGACGCCCCACACCCCCTGCGGCATCGATTGGACAGGCTTTCAATCGGTCTGATGCGACCAGCCCCGCGGCGGATCGCTACGACCCTTCGGCAACCGTTCTCCACGCGCAATCGAACGCATCTTCGTTCAGCGAGCAACTCATCGCCTGACCCGCGGCGGGTCGGGCGGTGCTGTGGCCGCCGTCCGGCCTACCCCCCGCTCACCGCCTGCACAAACGTGATTCTATCTCCCGGCTGGAGCGCGACTTGCAGCGACTCGAGCCATTTTGTTGCGGTGTCGTTATGGAAAATGAGCACATGCTGCCGCAACTGGCCGATGTCATCCCAAATGTGAGGTCGAAGTAATGGAAAAGTCCGCTGAATCTCAGCGATCGCCTCATCGAGCCGATCGGCCTGCACCACGACCTCGCGCGTGCCGCCGACGCAGTCGGCCAATAATGAGGGAATGATGACGGGCACCTGCATGAGGGGAATCTCAACGGGGGTATACCATCGCGTGCACGGTCGCAATCCTTGGCAATCGGCCGGGCATCGCCCGCCACGATTTGCCCGCGTCAGTCGAGCAAAACATGTCGCCGGCGGTGGTTCCGACGTAAACGCCCGTTTGACTTAGGCAATCGACCGCCATCGCGTCGCGTAAGACGCCCGCGAAGTAGGGTTCGGTGGGCAGACCATCAGTGTGCGCCTGCCAGGTCAGCCCCGAATCGGCACTGCGGTAGATCGCCGCCCGACCCTTTGGGAAGAACCGTTGCTCGTCGGATTCGAGCGGCGCGATAAACAGTTCGCCATTTGGCGAAATGACCATTGGAAAGCCAAAGTTGCTGTTTAGCCCGGCCTCGATCGCGCGCCAGGTATCGCCCCCATCGCCGCTGCGAAACACCCCGCCGTGGTATTGCATGAAGATCGTGCTGGGATCGCGAGGGTCGAGCACCATTTTATGCACGCAGCACATGGCCTCAGGCGTGCTCGCGCCTGTAGGAAGCGAAGGCAGCCCGCGATTGAGATTTTGCCAGGTCGCCCCGCCGTCTTCGGTTCGGAACGCGCCGACAGCAGAAATGCCCACCCACATCCGGCGGGGGTTGGTTGGATCGATCAGTATCGTGTGTAGACACAACCCCCCCGCTCCCGGAAACCACTCGCCGCGGCCCGGCTGGCGTGTGATCGCGCTCACTTCCTGCCAAGACGCACCCTGATCGCGCGAGACAAACAACCCTGCTTCCTCCACGCCCGCAAACAGCACCCCAGGTTCAGTCGGATGCGCGGCGATTTGCCAGATCCGCTTCAACTGCCATCCGGTCTCGGATGGATAGGCCGGGCGGGCTTCCAACTGCGTCCATGTTTCGCCCAGGTCGTCGCTCACCCGAAAGGTCGGGCCGTAGGCGTAGTGGTTGGTGCCCGCCCAGATTCGCCCTGTGACGGTGTCGCAGTGCAGGCTGGAGACTTCCCACCCCGCCAAATGCGGGCCGGAAAATCGCCACTTCTGCCGAGCCTCGTCAGAATGAAACAGGAAAATGCCCTTCTTCGTTCCGACCAGAATCATCACTTGTTTTGCCATGAAGAGCCTTTACCCACAGTTTAGATATCGATTCGGCGACGGCTGTCGAGATAATAGCGCGCCGGCGGCGTCTCTGGAATGAAGAAAATCTTTGCCGCCGCCCGTTCGGTCGTCCGCCCGATGACGCAAGCGCAGGGCGGTGTTTCGGGAATTGGCGAATGAAGCCGTCGTCATGTAGCCGTGCAGACACCGTGCCGACACTTGGCGTTGTTCGAGCGGGAACTTACGATTGAGCCGACCTTACGATTGCACCAAGTTTGAATGACAGGAATGATCTTGCGGAGACTGATTGAAATGCCCAACCCGTCGCACTTGCCACCCCGCCGTCAGCATGCCTTTGAATCGCTTGAAAACCGCCGGATGCTCGCCGCGCCGGAAATCGTGCCGATCAAGGCTCAGACGGTGCCCGCAGGAAAGTCGCTGTATGTTCCCATTGCGACCAACTACGATGGCAATGATCAGGTCGCCTACTCCGTTTCCACCACGCGGATGGTGGCCTCGGCGGAGTTCGTGCCGTCCGGAAACACTTGGATTCGGATTGACACAAACCTCGGCACAATGGACTTCCAACTCTTCGACGATCGCGCGCCCGATACGGTTGATCGCATGTTGGGACTGATTAATGCAGGCTATTTTGATGGATTGACGTTTCACCGGGTCGTCCCAGGCTTTGTCATTCAAGGTGGCGACCCCAACGGCGACGGGAGCGGCGGGCCGGGGGTTACTTTCGCCGACGAGTTTGATCCCGGTTCGATCTTCACCGGCGACGGGCAACTGGCAATGGCCAACAGCGGGAAGGACACCAACGGCAGCCAGTTTTTCGTCACTACCATCGCTCCCGGCAACTTCCAATCGCCGGGCGGGCCGCCTCGGTTTCTTGATTTCAATCACACGATCTGGGGCCAGCTTGTCCGCGGATCGACGACGCGCGATGGCATCATTAACACGCCCCAGGCGGTGGATCGTTCCGGCCAGGCGACCGGCGCGCCGGCCAGTACGGTGCGAATCAACAATATCAGCGTCATTAAGAACCGCACCGATGCCGTGCTGCGTCTCGCCTCGACGGGCCGGCTGACCAGCGGCAATGATGATCGTGGCACCGTGACCGTGACGGCCCGCACCGATCAAGGCAACGCAAGCACATCATTCCGTATCGCCGCGGTGGAGGATGCGTCCGACTCACCGGCAATTCTCGGGCCGATCAGCGACATGACCACCCCGCGAAACCGCTCGCTCACGTTCACCCTCACCGGCACTGATACCGACGCACAAGACACCATCACCTTCGCCGCCGAGTTGATCGATACCTCGCTGGGCACGGTAACCACCAACGGTGCCGTTGTGACATTTACTCCGCGGACCAACTACACCGGCCCGGTGGATCTGCTCGTTGGCGCAGCACAAACCGGCGCCACCAGCCGAGGGTCGAGCCAAAACCCATTTGATACGCAGTTGATCCGCATCGGCGTTGGTGATGAATCGGCCGTCGGAATCGGCAATGGCACACTGAGCGGCCTCGCTGGCGCTGTCGGTAAAGGAATTGTGGTCGCAACGTTTACCGACGGGGACACCGCCGGCGGGCCGACCGATTGGAAGGCGAGCATCAACTGGGGCGACGGGGTAAGCAGCCGGGGGCGCATCAGTCAGGACTCCAGCGGCACATTCAGCGTAACCGGCGACCACAGTTTCGTGCGCCGAGCAGATAGTTATCCGGTGGAAGTGACCATTGAAGGATCGCGCGGGGCAAGGGAAATCGTGCGTTCAGTGATCAACGCGCGCGACATCGCCACGCTCAGCAGCAGGGGCACGCTTGTCGTCAATGGCACGAGCGGTCATGACTCGATCACGCTGAGAGTCGTCGGCGGAAAGGTGCAGGCGAGCGTGAACGGCGTCACCAAGCGATTCAACCTTGCCGACGTGAAACGCCTGCAAGTGACTGGTTATGAAGGAGATGACGCCATCACGGCAAGTGTTCGCTCGCGGGCGGCCACGATCGATGCCGGGGCCGGCAATGATGTCGTCTCAACGGGTGACGGAAACGATGTATTGCTCGGCGGCGGCGGACGGGACCGGCTTAGCGGGGGTGGCGGAAACGACACGCTCGCAGGTGGCGCGGGCCGCGATGTGCTCGATGGCGGTGCGGGCACCGATACCGGCGTCGCTGCGTCTGACGACGAGCGCATTTCAATTGAGATACTTGCGTAAAGCCGCCATCGACCGAACGCTTCAAGCGGCCTTTGACTGCCGCGGATCGGGTGCAAGCTGCGCAGCGAGCTCGGCGGCACCAATCGCGGCGTTCACGTCAAGGCACACCTTCACAGGCTGGCGCGCGTGCTCTACAAAGAGCACCGGCCCCGGCACCGCTGCATTGCCAGCGGCCAGGCACGCGTCGATAGCGGCCTGATCCACCGCGATCACCTCTCCCAATTGGTCAATCAGAATGCCCGCCTGAAACGAAACTCCGGCATGATTGAGATCGACAATGATGATGCACTGCTCTGGCTCACCGTTGATCGCTGGTAATCCCAGCTTGCTTCGAAGATCAACCACCGGCAAGGTTTGACCACGCAAATCAATCGCTCCTTTGACATGCGCAGCAGGATTCGGAGTGGGCGCGATCTCCATAAACCCGACGATCTCCCGCACGCGGGCGATATCCAGGCCGTAATGCGCTCCGCCGATGGAAAATGTGATGCATTTTCGAACAGCGCCCGCAGGCGGTGCCGCGCTAGCTGGCTTTTGTTGCTGGCTTGCCTGGTTCATCGACGGATCACCTCGTGTTGTTTCGATAGCAGCGGCCGAAGGGCAATGGTTGCCGGTCGGCGGAGAAGCACGCTTGGAGGTTTATCGTCGGAATGTGTGGGCCGGTTTGCAGCGGACTACGAGTATGGCCGTGACGGAGATAATCGGACGTGCCGACTCGACTCAGACGGTTTCTGTCTCGCCCCAAGGCTCGTCCGATGGCATCACCACAATATCATCTTCATGCAACTGGCAATACACGCGATCGCCCTCATGCACCGCATACTCCGCCGCACTTTCGTTGGCCACAACGGCGGTGAGGCGCAGGCCGTCGTCGGTGACGACTACAAGCTGGTCGGTCGCGCCCTTGAAAAGCTCCTCGACCACCTTTGCCTGAAACACATTCGGCCCGTCCGGCTGGTGCTTTTCGATGCGCACTTTCTCCGGGCGGATGGACACCATGATGCGGCCGGTATCGAGCGGGAGGTCGCGCGTCTCGACAACCACGTTCAGGCAATCGCCGATGCGCAGCGTGGAGTCTTGCTCGCCGCGTTCAATGAGCGTGGCGGGCAGCAGATTGGCCTGGCCGATGAAGTTTGCGACGAATGCGGTCTGCGGGCGGTGATAGATCTCATCGACGCTTCCAAGTTGCTCGATCACCCCGCGGTTGATGACTGCGATGCGGTCGGACATGGTCAGGGCCTCTTCCTGATCGTGGGTCACGAAGATAAACGTGATGCCCACCTTCTGCTGGAGGCGCTTTAACTCAATCTGCATGCTGTGGCGAAGCTTGGCGTCGAGCGCGCTGAGGGGTTCATCGAGCAGCAGGACGCGCGGCTTGTTAACAATGGCGCGCGCAAGCGCCACCCGCTGCCTTTGCCCGCCGGAGAGCTGGCCAGGTTTGCGCTGTTCCATGCCCGCCAGGGCCACCATATCCACGGCCTGCGCCACCCGCGGGCGAATCTCGGACTCGGCGATGTGCTTCATTCGAAGGCCAAATGCGATGTTGTCCCACACCGTCAGATGCGGAAACAGCGCATAGCTCTGAAACACCTGATTAACATCCCGCTTGTAAGGCGGTGCGTGGGTCACATCCTGCCCGTCCAGCAGCACGCGGCCCGTTGTCGGCGATTCAAACCCGCTGATCATGCGCAACATCGTCGTCTTCCCGCACCCGCTGGGGCCGAGGAAGGTCATAAACTCACCGTTGCGGACATCGAGCGAAACATTGTTCACCGCAACAAACTTCCCAAACTGCTTGGTAACGCTATCAAGCCGGACAGCGATGTCGGACGAGTTGGGTTGCGTGGATTCGGAGTTCATCGGTCAATCAGTTTAAGTCAAACGATCGCGCCTTGCTTGCGCGTGGAAAAATAATATGCCACAACAAACATGCCCATCAGCACCATCCCGAGCGCCGCGCCAAGCGGCCAGTTGCGCCCCTGCCCGACGAACTGGTTAACGATGACATTGCCGATCAGTTGTTCACGCCGCCCGCCTAGGATGTCATTGACGGCGAACATGCCGATCGCTGGCACAAATGTGATTACCACGCCAGCCATCACCCCAGGCCACGTGAGCGGAAGAATGACGGTGAAAAATGCGCGAAACGGGTTGGCCCCTAGGTCGAACGACGCTTCGATCATTGATTGATCCAGCCGTTCGCAACTGGTGTAGATGGGGAGAATCATAAAAGGGAGATAGGTGTAAACCAGCCCAATCATCACTGCGGTCGTGCTCGGAAGGAGGTCGAGAGGCTGGGTGATGACCCTGAAGTAGAGGAGAATATCGTTAAGCGTGCCCTGCGTGTTGAGAATTCCAACCCAGGCATAAGTTCTGATGAGAAAACTCGTCCAGAAGGGCACCATGACCAGCAACATCAGCAGGTTGCGCCACCGCTCGGGAGCACGGCCCATGAAGAATGCCACCGGATAGCCGACCACCACGCAGATAAGCGTGGACCAGACTGCGTAGTCAATGCTGACGACAAATATCTTGAACATCGTCAGATCGCGGCGCTCGTCCTGCTGTGCCTGGGTCAGGGTTTCAGGGTCTTTTGCCTCGACGCGTGAAACGACATGGTGGCGGAAGACGCCCCAGCCAGTACAGACGAAAATCACGACTGCTGCCAGTCGCCATCGCCGGGCGGTCCAGTCGCCGAGCCAGCCCCAGGCGCGGCCGATGAGGTGCAAGATCCCCAGCCCGACCCCCGCCAAGGCTGTTGCGCCCAGGGCGGCGATCGCTAAAGCCTTGGCCAGAGCGAAGTTAAGGATGCTCTTGTATGCGTCGGTGCTGGGCGAAAACACCACCCCGGCCCCGTCGGCGGGCTTGCAGAAACTGTAGACGACCATGATCGCCACTGGCGCAATCACAAACACCGCAAGCCAAAGCACCAGCGGCGCGAGCAGGAGCCACGCGCCCGCCCGCGGTCGTCTGCCAATCGGTCTTGCGTCGGAATCGGCCGCTGCCATAGTCTCAGCCCACAAATCACGAGCAGGGTTCGAGGCGAGCCTACACCCGCCCCGAAGCCGACTCGCCACTCACAGTTCGCTTTTCAGTTGCGTCATCATCGCGTCGATCTTGCCTGCCATGTCACCAATGTCATGAAACAGATCGAGTTTTGGATCGCCCTGCGGATAACTCGCAGGGTTGTTTCTCTGTTCGTCGGTCAGCAGCTTGCGTGCTTCGGTGTTCGGGTTGGTATACGGAAAATCATCGCTGATCAGCTTGCTCACCTCAGGTCGAAGGATGTAGTTAATGAACTGATGCGCGGCATCGGCATTCTTGGCACCCTTCGGAATCGCCAGGCTGTCAATGAACTGGTGAGTACCCTCGATGGGCAAGATGTATTGAAACTTGGCATCTTCCGCGAACAGCAGTGCCGCCTCACCCGACCAGACGATGCCCAGATCGGTATCACCATTGAGAAGCGAAGTTTTCGGGCTGTCGCTGTCGAAGATCTTCACCAGCTTAAGCCATTTGCGCACGATCGGCTTTGCCCGCTCCAGATTTGCATCCGTCACATCGTTCGGGCCGATGCCTTCTGTCGCCATCGCCCATGTCACGATTTCGCGACCGTCGTCGAGCACGACCAGCCTGTTCTTAAACTTCTCCTGGAAGAAATCGGCGTAGCCCCGGATCGGTTCTGTCACCTTCTCGGTATTGACCACAATTCCCACCGTGCCACTCATCCAGGGCACGCTGAATCTGTGGCCTGCATCATGCGACATTTTGCCAAACGCAGGATCGAGGTTGCCAAGGTTGGACAACTTTCCATGGTCGAGTGGTTCAAGCGCGTCCTGCTTGATCAACGCCTCGACCACATATTCCGAGGGCTGCACGAGGTCATACTTCGTGGCGCCGGCGAGGAGTTTGCTGAGCATCTCTTCATTGCTGGCGTACGACTCATAGTTGACTTTGATGCCAGTCTCGGCCGTGAAGCCATCGATCACACCCTGCGGGACGTACTCCGACCACGCAAAAAGATTCAGTTCCTTGTTCTGGGCCGATGCGCTCGCACCCGCAAGCCCTGCCGCCGCAACAGCGACCGCCAAACACCTCGACACAAAGCGTTGTAAACTCATACAAACCTCCGAGAAAAGTGGACTTCAGTGCGCGGTTCGCCTCTTAATAATCTCCATCGCAATCACAGCCACCGCCGTCAGTGCGACCAGCAACGTAGACACGACCATGACCAGCGGGTTGGGAAACTTCACCGTGCTGTAGACGCGAATCGGGAAAGTCTCGGCGCGGGCGCTATATGTGAAAAATGTCACGACAAAGTCATCCAGCGAAAGCGTAAACGCCATCAACGCCCCGCTGACGATGGCCGGAAACAGAAATGGCACAATGACTTTTCGGAACGCCACCAGCGGCGTCGCGCCGAGATCCTGTGCCGCCTCTTCCAGCGAAGGATCAAGCCCCGAGAGCCGCGCCTGTACGGTGATCATCACATAGGGAAAGCAAAATGTAATGTGAGCGACGATCACGGTCAGGTAGCCGGTGCCCCAGTTGATCGTAGAAAACAAGATGAGCAGGCTGATGCCCATGATGATCTCGGGCACGATCATCGGCACAGCGACCATCGTGTTAAGCAGGCGCGACAGCGGGTAGTTAAATCGAAACAGCATCCATGCAGCGACCGTACCAATGATCGTTGCAAACACCGTCGCGATACAGGCGATCAGAAGCGAGTTAAACATCGCGCCAATGATCGGCCCCACGCTGTCGCGGACGCGCGCGTCGAGCGGTCGAATGCGTTCCGCGGCAACCGCGGCGCCCATGGCGTCGAGTATCTTGCGCGGCCCACGCTGATACCACGATTCACCCTCGCCAAGGCTCAGTTTTAGCTCGCGCACGCTCCCGTACCAGAAAAGTTGATACCACTTAAACGTCGCCCCGCTCCACTCGTTATTAAACCATTGCCGCCGCTGGATCGTATCGTCGAGCGTCGTGATCATTGGCGCCGCCGCCAGTGCCTCGGCATCGCGTTGTTCGTTGCGGGGAGGGGCATCGTTAAAGCTGGCAACTGCGAGGAGGATGATCGGGATATAAAGAAAAACCAGGACCAGTGCCGTCCACCCGCCGAGCAGAAGATTGACCAGCTTCATACCCGATGGCAGGCGCGGTCGTCGAGCGGCGTTCGGCGGCGAGTGCGACACACGCGTAATCTATCGCAAAGCCAAGCCGACAGGCAATTTCGGCCCGCGCGAGCGCGATCATGCCCCGGTGAATCCCTCCGCCGACCACTGAATTGCCTGTTCCTCGGTGGCAAATCGGATGAACCCGCGCCCTCCGGGGCGACCATTCCCGCTGTCTTTCCAGCCGCCAAATGGTAACTGCGATGGCGAAAACGTCGTGGGCAGGTTTGCGTACACATTCCCCGCATCGAGCCGACTGCAAAACCGATCAAACCTCGCCCTGTTGCGCGTGAATACCGCCGCGGTGAGGCCGAAGGGTGTGCCGTTGTGTAGCCCGAATAGTTCCTGCTCAGAATCGACCGCGATCACCGCCACGATCGGCGCAAACAGCTCATCGCAAGCGAGCGCTGCCCCCGATGCCTTCGCCGCTGAATCAAACAATACCACCGCAGGCTCGACATAATAGCCCACCTTGCCATCCACACTCGCGGGCGCATGTCCCCGCTTGAGCCAGTGCCCCTCATTCAAATCGATCAGCCGTCGATATCGTTCATACGCCGCGTCACTCACAAGCGGGCCAAGCCTGGTCGTTTCCCACAGCGGATCGCCCGGTGTGAACTGGTGAATCGCAGGAAGCAATTTATCGATGAACGGAGACAATACTGCCCGCTCGACGATGATCCGGCTTGTCGCATTACATCGCTGCCCCGCGGTGAGGCAGGCGGCTTCGGCGCACATGTCGGCGGCGCGTTGCAAGTCGGCATCATCGCAGACGATCGCGGCACATTTGCCACCCAGTTCGAGCGCAACATCCTTTGATAAATCGTCCGCGGTCGCTTTCGCAATCGCCCGCCCTGCTGCAACGCTGCCAGTAAAGCCGACGGCGCGGATGCGCCGGTCGCTGCATAACTGCGCCCCTTCGGCGGCCGCACCCTGCACCAACCCAAAGACGCCCTCCGGCAGCGCCGCGGACATCAGCTCGGCATATCGCGCGCACACATTTGCCGCAGCGGGGGCCGGCTTGAAAATGACAGAGTTACCCGCTGCAAGATACGCCAATATCTGGCCATGCGCCAGGTGCACTGGAAAGTTGAACGGCCCAATGACCGCCGCCGCCCCGCGGGCGCGCCTTCGGACGACTGCCGGATGCGGCGCGCCGGGGGGACACTCATCCGGCAGATATCGCGCCGCATCCGAGAAAGTCAGCTCAAACTTTGCAATCACGGCGCCGAGTTCGCCCGCGCACTCTCGAACGCACTTACCGGTTTCCCGGGCGATGCCGCGCGCCAATTCATCGCGCGCGACTTCAATCTTCATCTGTGCCGCACGCAGCGATTCAATCCGATCGCTCAAGGGCGTTGCGCTCCACGCTTCAAACGCCGCCGCCGCTGCAGCGATCGCCGGCTCGACTTCGGTGGGTCGAACTTCCGGAAACTCAAATGACAGGTCGCCGGGGCTCTGGTTTCTCCATGATGGTGTCATAACGTCTCCGGGATAGCTTTCTCAGATTGGCACTCGCAGGCCTCGATCGCTGTAACAAGCCCGTCAAGATCATGCGGCGATGCTTCGACTCTTGGTTCAAAGCCAAGGGCACGAATTGCCGTCGAAGTGACCGGGCCGATGCTCGCCAGTTTTGTCGTTCCAAGCAACGCAATGGCGTCAGGGCCGAGCAGCGCCGCGAGATTGTTGGCTGTGCTGCTGCTGGTGAACGTGATCCAGTCGACCTCGCGGCTTCGCAACGCGCTCCATACCTCGTCGGGCAAAGCTGCAGTCTTGCGGGTCATGTATACGGCCACATCACGAACATCGCTCGCGCCGCCGCTGCGCAACCGTTCGAGCAGCACGGGGCGGGCGATGTCGGCGCGAAGCAGCAGAAACTTCCTACCAGCCACCGCATCGGCGGCGTGTAGTGCATCTGCAAGCGCTTCGAGAAAAAACTGTTCCGGGCATAGATCCGCCCGGCAACAAAGTTGCTTTTCAACCGCAGCACGAGTGGACTCACCTACCACAGCGATCTTCGCACCCGCAAAGATGCGCGCATCCAGACCCAGGCGCCATAGTCGATCGCGCACCGCCGAGGCGGCATTGGGGCTTGTGAAGATGATCCAATCAGCAACCGCCGGTGCGCGTTTCGAGATGCCGCGCGCCAATTCGCCCAAGATGCCGTCAACCTCACTCCAATCTGTCAGCGGTGCAATTTCTATCGTCGGCGCTTCCAGTACCCGCGCCCCGAGCGCTTCGAGTCGGGCGGAAAGCACACTCGCCTGCACGCGCGTGCGAGTCACCATAATCGTCTTTCCGGAAAGCGGGCGATTGTCGAACCATCGAAGCTGCTCGCGTAGAGCAACCACGCTGCCGACGAGTGTCAGGGCGGGTGTTGCAATGCGCGACTCAAGCACTGCGTCGGCAAGCGTGGCGATGGTGGCCGTCACGGTCTTTTGTTCCGGCAATGTCGCCCACTGAATGCACGCCGCGGGGGTGTCCGGGGGCAGTCCGTGCTCGATCAGTTTCAGTGCAATCATCGAAAGCGACTTCACGCCCATGTAGAACGCCACGCAGGGCAGCTTGGCGATCGCCGCCCAATCGTTGTCGGCGGCAAAGTCGCGGCCTTCAGTCGAGTGTCCGGCGATGAAAGTGACGCTGGAATTGTGGTTGCGGTGCGTGAGTGGAATGCCGGCATACGCCCCCGCCGCCGTTGCCGCGGTGACTCCGGGGACGATCTCGAAGGCAACCTTTGCTTCGGCGAGGGCCAGGGCCTCCTCGCCGCCGCGCCCGAAGATGCACGGATCGCCCCCTTTGAGCCGAACGACGCGCTTCCCCGCGGCGGCGTGTCGAATGAGCATGGCGTTGATCTGGTCCTGCGACATTGACGGTTCCCCGGCACGTTTGCCGACATTGACCCACTGCGCTTTTTGCGCGTAGACGCGCAGCTTTTGACTAATCAAGCTGTCAAACAGGACCACATCGGCAAGTTCCAGTAATTCGCGCCCGCGGAGGGTTAACAGGCCCGGGTTGCCGGGGCCTGCGCCGACCAGCGCAGCGTGTCCCCGATATTTTACTAAACGATTCTGGTGCACTGGATAATCTTTTCCATTTGGAATGCCGATGAAATCAACAAGGCGGTATCCGCTCGCCAGCGGGCGCCTCTGGGAATCTTACACATCGGAGTGTCGCATATGGTTGCGCTTCTGAAAATGCCTCGGATGAAAGTCGAACCGTCGAACCTGGAACGACGGATCTTTCCGCGCAAGGAAGTGAACAACTGGATCGAAGGCCGCCGGCTCGATCATAGCCTGAGCGCGATCCGCGATCGCCGGGTGAGCCTGGCGATGCGCGATGTCTCGCTCGGCGGGCTTAGTGCTATCAGCTCCGCCCCGTTGGACGAGGGGGAACGCATCAGCGTCTCATTCCCCCCTGCTGGCACAAATCACGGCTGGGATGCCTACGGCCGAGTACTCCGCTGCGAGGCCAGCGCCATGGGCTATCGCGTTGCCGTTGAGTTTGACCCTTTGCCCGCAGCGTAATCGACCCCAAATCCAGGTCATAGCCCAAGGCTGAGCGGGTGTTTCCCGTTCAGCTTCTTTCATATACACAGCGGGTGCTTGCTGCGCCATCGCCCTCGGCGCTGCCTACGTCAATCCTTCCGCCTGCTCCGGTTCCCCGTACAATCCCGGTCGATGTCTGATGAGCCTTCCCGATCCAACCCGCTGCGCACTGATTTCAATCCCGATGATTTTCGGATGACGATCGGCGATCACCTCGAAGAACTGCGCTCGCGGCTGATTAAGGCGCTCGCTGGCCTGGCCGTTGCACTGGTCGGGTGCTGCATCTTTGGCAACCAGGTTCTGCTCGCGTTCTGCAGGCCGCTTTACAACGTGCTCGAATCTAAGGGGCTGAACACGCAACTGCGGTACGACACCATCGGTGAACCACTGACGACCTGGCTCGCCGTCAATCTCATCACCGCGGCCGCTATTGCCAGCCCGTGGATCTTGTATCAATTCTGGCAGTTCGTCGCGGCGGGGCTTTACCCCGCGGAGCGAAAGTACATCACCCGCTATCTGCCCATGAGCATTTCGCTCCTGCTCATCGGCATGGTGTTTGTCTATTTCATTGTCCTGCCATGGTCGATGAGCTTTGTCATCGACTTCGCGAGCGCGGTGCCCGTGCCCGGCGAGCGGTTTACCACCACCCAACCACATGACGCAGTGATTCTGCCTGCCCTTACCGGCGACCCTGCTTCTCCGCGCGAAAATGAAATGTGGATCGATGAATCGACCAGCAAAATCAAGATCTTTCACAAGGGGCAGATTCGCTCCCTCCGCTTCGGCACCGAAAATCTGCTCGCCCCCGATTTTAAACTATCGCAGTACATCAGCCTGGTGGTGGGGATGCTTTTCGCATTTGCCCTCAGCTTTCAACTGCCGTTGCTGGTGATGGCACTCGTGCGGATTGGGATTTTTGATGTTGAACAGCTAAAAGCGGCGAGAAAGTACGTCTACTTCGCGCTGGCCATTGCGGCGGCAGCGATTACGCCGGGCGACGTGGTGACAGCGACCATCGCGCTTATGATCCCACTCGGACTCTTGTACGAACTGGGCCTCTGGCTCGCGCGCGTGCCCGGCGGTGCGCGCGGATTCGATGTGGGCGATCATCCCGAATCACGGTGACCATTGCAGCCGCAACCGCTGTAGCGCCGCTACTTTTATTCTAAAACGATTCACTCCGGCTCAAAGACGTCGTGCCAAGCCATAAACGTGTTCACATGCACTCTCACTACACACGATGTATCGGGCGTGTAACCGCCGGCCAGCACCCACGCGATCGGAATGCTGTGCTGCCTGGCAAACGCGAAAATCATGCGGTCGCGCGCTTTCAGGTCTTCGTAATCGAGATCTAGCGGCGAATAAGGGTCTTCGCGAAACGGATCGGCCCCAGCTTGATAGAGGATCAGGTCGGGTCGGCCACCTGTAAGCACGAAGGGCAATGCCTCCTCCATGATCCGCAACATGTCTGCTCGATCGCAACCGCTCGGTAGCGGGAAAGAAATGTGGTTTTCGCCGTCGACGTGCCTTTTCACGCTGACATCGCGAAATGGCGTGTTATTGCAGTAGTCGTTCCCGTAAACACTCACCGCAGTGACCCAGGGTCGGGTGGCCGCGAGCCTGGCGGTGCCGTTGCCGTAGTGCAAATCCATATCGAGGATGGCGACGCGACAAATCTCGCCCGCGACTCGCATGGCTTCCGCGGCGACGACAAGCCCGTTAAACGTGCAGAAACCCTCGCCGTTTGATGCGTGGCTGTGATGAAAGCCACTCACCAGCGCCGCGCTCGCACCGGTAAGAAGCGCGTCGCGTCCCGCGGCGAGGCATCCGCCCCCGGTAAGCAATACTGACGGCCAAAGCGCCGGCGACCAGGGAAACTTCTGACTCTCGGCCAGCAGACGTGGTGCGCCAGTTCGCACCGCATTTACATATTCCGGCACATGTACGCGAAGCAGATCGACTTCAGTCACCGGCGCAGGCTCGACCAGCTCAACCCAGTCAAACGCCCGCAGCGCCTCAGCCACCATGCCAAACTTGTGCATCGGCATCACATGCTGCCCGATGTCGGCGGCGAAGCCGGGATGGTAAAAGGCTTTGAGCATTCCGCTTTAGCTTTCGAGTGGGGGCAATAGCCGAATCGTCGCGTCGGCGGGCGGGTATCTGTCCATGGTCCGCCAAGCTGCGACCATGTCCTGCTGCCGGGAATGAACTGCGTACATGCTATACAAAGCGTTGACCATGTGGCGCACCTCGCCACCAAGAATGTTTGATTCAGTCTCCCGGCCCACCCGCCGCACCACCAGCATATAGGGCAACGGCATTGGCCCGCCGGCTCTGTCTATCTCTGTTGGGGGGCGAAAATCGGGCTGGAAGTAATCAACCATGGAGGGATCAACCTTCTGAAAGTTGGCCCTTCCGTACGATGCCAGCCGCCTACGGCTCATTTCGTCGCCCGGCGAATGATGCTCCATCTCGGCCATAAGCGTGATGCTGACAGGCCCGGCGTATCCGGCAGCCCGATGCAGCCGGCGCGCGATCGGCACCGGAAACGCCCGTAACCACGCCGCCAGCCCACCCCCGCGATGTTCTGGATCGACCAGTGCATGTGATAGATGGACATAAACATCGCCAGGAAACTGGCGATGCAGCATCGCGGTGCAATCACGCACTGCAATGGGCTGGCCGCTGCGACAGACTGCGACCATACGATAGAGAAAACACCAGCGATCGATCGGTTCGGCAGGATTCCACTGCAGCCGACTGATAATCACCCCCCGCTGCTCCATGGCATGGTGCGAACCAAACTCGTCCCACAATTTCTGATAGGCCGGCTCAAACAAAGGATCATCGCGCCGGCTGATGAGGTGTGCCGTCAACCCCGACCAATCAAAACTAGCCGACCGGGCATCGCCAGGAGCCAAGTCGGCGGGGTCGATCGGGAGGGTTTCCGGCAAACGTGTATCGGACATGTGAGTTCGGGTATCTTACTAAACGGAAGGCCTGTCTGACATGAAAGCATGGTTGCTCGACAACATGACCGGCGGCGTGGGCGGGCTGCGTCTTGCCGACTTCCCAGACCCCCAGCCGACGGCCGGCGAGGCGGTGCTGTCGGTCACACTGGCCGGCCTGAACCCCGCCGACCGCTACCTGGCCGAGGGTCAATACCCCGCAAAGCCGGAGTTTCCACATATTCTGGGCCGAGACGGCATCGGTACCGTGACCGCGGTCGGGCCGGATGTAACCGGCCTGAAAATCGGCGACCGCAGGGTGATCGTGCGGAGTGAAATTGGGGTCAACCGGCGTGGCACACTTGCCGAAAAAGTGGCCGTTCCGGTCGAGTCGCTCGTTCCCGTCCCGCCCGGATGGACCGACGCGCAGGCGGCCGGCGCGACACTGGTGTATCTCACGGCGTGGCAGGCGATCACGCAATGGAGCGATTTGCCGGCAGAGGCGGTCGTTCTGGTCAGCGGGGCATCCGGCGGCGTGGGAGTGGCCGTCACGCACGTCGCCAGCGCGATGGGCCACACGGTCATCGGGCTTTCCCGGTCGAGGGAAAAATCGGCCGTAGTCCTCAATCAGGGTGCGACAACGTGTTTCGATCCCGCGGACGCCGATTGGCCGAGAAAGCTCAAGGCCCATCTCGGCAGCCGCAGGGTCGATCTGGTCATCGATAACGTCGGCGGCGAGCTGTTCAGCCAGATGATAGGCGTGCTCGGTGAGAACGGCCGGGTGAGCTGCGTCGGTCGCCTGGCAGGTCCGGTGCCTCAGTTCAACACCGCGACGCTGTTTTTTCGACGGCTGCAAATCCGCGGCGTTGGGGTCTACAGTTACAAGCCGGCAGAAAGTGCCACCATCTGGCCGAGAATCACGGCGTTGCTCGAAGCGAAGCGTTATCGCCCGCTTGTGGATTCGACGTTCGACTTTGAAGAGCTTCCTGATGCGTTTGCGCGTCTCGAAGCCGGACCAATGGGCAAAGTTTTAGTGCGGGTTTGAATCAAACTCAGTACACGAAAGCACGAGGTCACAGGGTGCGCACGAAAACAGTCAACTTTCCGTTGCTGCATCTCTTCGTGTACTCTTTTCAAGAACCCAGGAGATAGCATGTCCATACTCACCGAACTCCCGCAATGGAAATCACTTTCCGATCACGCCAGGAAGATGAACGCGGTACACCTGCGCGACCTGTTCAAGCAAGATGCTGGCCGGTTCGGCAAGTTCAGCGTCACGTTTGATGACATACTGCTGGATTACAGTAAGAACCGCGTGACGGAGGAGACGATGAAGCTGCTGTTCGATCTGGCCAAAGCCACCGGCGTCGAAAAGCTGCGCGACCGCATGTTTGCCGGTGACAAGATCAATATCACCGAAGACCGGGCCGTGCTGCACATCGCGCTGCGCAATCGGTCCAACCGGCCGGTCCTGGTCGATGGCAGAGATGTCATGCCTGAAGTCAACGCCGTGCTGAGGCACATGAAGGAGTTTACCGATGATCTACGTTCAGGCAGGTGGACAGGCTACACCGCCAAGCCCATCACCGACGTAGTAAACATCGGCATCGGCGGAAGCGATCTTGGGCCCGTCATGGTGTGCGAAGCGCTGAAGCCGTATAGCAAGCGCGATCTCAACGTTCACTTCGTCAGCAACATCGACGGCACACACATGGCCGAGACATTGCGCAAACTCAATCCCGAGACCTCGCTTTTCATTGTCGCAAGCAAGACATTTACCACGCAGGAGACCATCACCAATGCCACAACGGCCAAGGATTGGTTTCTCAAAGCCGCCAGAGATCAGCGGCACGTGGCAAAGCACTTCGTTGCATTGAGCACAAACGAAAAAGAAGTCACTCAGTTCGGCATCGACAAAGCAAACATGTTCGGATTCTGGGATTGGGTCGGCGGGCGCTACTCCCTTTGGAGCGCGATCGGCCTGCCCATCGCCTGCAGCATCGGCTATGACAATTTCGAACAACTCCTCGCCGGCGGGCATGAAATGGATGAACATTTCCGCGCCACGCCGCTGGAGCAGAATCTCCCAGCGATTCTGGCGATGATTGGCATCTGGCACAACAATTTCTTCGACGCCCAGACGCTGGCGATTCTGCCGTACGATCAGTACTTGCATCGATTCGCTGCCTATTTCCAGCAGGGCGACATGGAGAGCAACGGAAAGAGCATCCGCAGGGATGGCATTGCGTGCGATTATTCCACCGGCCCCATCGTCTGGGGCGAACCAGGCACCAACGGCCAGCACGCTTTCTACCAGCTCATTCACCAGGGTACGAAACTGGTGCCTTGTGACTTCATCGCGCCCGTCACATCACAAAACCCGATCGGCGAGCATCACAAGATCTTGCTTAGCAACTTTTTCGCTCAGACCGAAGCGCTGGCCTTGGGCAAAGATGAGACGACGGTGCGCTCCGAACTCGCGAAAGCAGGCATGAGCGGCAAAGCACTCGAAGACCTTGTACCCCACAAGATTTTTGCAGGGAACAAGCCGACGAACAGCATCATGTTTGACAAGCTCGACCCCCGCACCCTCGGCAGGCTGATTGCGATGTATGAACACAAGATTCATGTGCAGGGGGCCGTCTGGAACATCAATAGCTACGATCAATGGGGTGTGGAACTTGGAAAACAGCTGGCTAAGGCGATTCTGCCGGAGCTGAGTGATGCGATGCCGGTCAGCTCGCACGACAGTAGCACCAATGGTCTGATCAACTACTACAAACAGAAGCGTGGAAAGTAAGCAGCGCGCGGTAAGATTTATTGTGACGGCTGCGTCGCGGCGCGCTGGCGAATCTCCGCACCGAGCACGCGCGCTTCCGCCCAGTCTGGTTGATCGCGAAGAATTGTTCGGATTTCCCGCTCGGCTGCGGCAAACTGATTGGCGGCTGCCAAGAGCTTTGCCACACTCAGCCGCCACTGGTGTTGCTGCGGATCGAGGGCCAGCCCACGTTGGTAAAGGGTGATTGCTTCGTCATTTCGCCCTCGCTTTTCCAGCATCCGGGCGGCGTGAGCCAGTGCGCTGGCGGAGGCGGTTGAAAGCTCGGCTCGTCGGATCGCGGCGGTGAAGATTCGATCGTCAACCGCGGCCGCTTCACCATGGCGGGCTTGCTTGCGCAGGTACTCGGCAATCTCGCTGAGAGTCGCTTGATTTTCCCCCGTCAGTTCCAGCGCCAAATCGACTCGATCATACACCCGCAGCAGCCGCCGAATGATGTATCCCGGATCGATGCCCGACGTGCCAATCGCCCTGCGAAAACGGGACATAGCCCCCGCAGGGTCGCCGCGGCGAAGTCTCGCTTCGCCGGCGAGGGCGAGAGTCCAGCCATCCTGGGGAGAAAGCTCGGCTGCGGTTTCGATCAGTGCGTCGCCGACCTCCGCCTTTCCAAACGCGCCAAGCGCCTGTCCGGCCATGCTATACGGCGGGCCGTACAGCGGGGCCGAAATGGCCGCAGCGCGGAAGGACTCCAAAGACTCGTTCAACGCGCGCGCGTCGGCGGCAGGGTCGAACCGGGCCTGCCGTTCCCGCATCAAGCTCCAAAATCGCGCCACTCCAAGCGTGTATTGTGCCTTGGCATTCCGAGGCGCAATGCTGACCGCCTCCGCCGCGCTGGCCACCATGCGGTCAAAGTCTGCCTTCGATCCCTGCCATCGTGCAACGCCAAGCGCGTCGGCAAGTCGGGTCGATTCATCCATGGCTGCAACTGCGCGACGATGCCGATCGGCGGCGAAGCACGACCAGATCAAACCTGCTGATAGCAGCATGACCATGCCCCCGGCGACCACCCAACCGCGCGACGGTAGGCGTTCTTGGCCGGTGATGGCCGCCGGACAGCCCAGCCGCAGCAGTGCCGCCGCCGCGATCGCGGTGACGATGGCATTGGCGGGAAGATGCTGCCCGAAATCGAGCGCACTGTGCAATGTGACCGCGGCGAGCGTAAATCCCAGTCCGCTGGCGATCAGACCGCGCTTCCCGCCATGGCGAATGCACCGCCACCATGCCAGCCACACCGTCGTCAGAAACACAAGTAGCAACACCAGCCCCGGCGCGCCAGTCTCGGTGAGCACTTGCGCATACTCGTTTTCGGCATGCGAAGAAATGTTTATCAAAGTCTGGAGGTCATACTTGGGAAAGACATACTCAAAACTGCCAAACCCCACACCCGTTGCGGGAAACGTGCGCCAGATCGGCACTTGTGCCTTCAGCAGTTCCCACCGCCCGCCGGTGGCATCTTCGGCAGCAAGTGCAAAGACCTTTTCCTGCAAACGACTTGAGAACATCGCCGTCACGATGCCGCCGAGCAGCAGGATGACCGCAAAAGTCCATGTGATTCCTCGCGCCGATTTCCGGTGTGAGGTCACCAACGCCGCCAATATCGCGGCGGCTCCCAGCGCTATGATGCCGCCACGGGACGCGCTGTTAATGACCGAGACCGCGCAGAGCATCACAATCGTTGCGGGAAAGATCAGTCGGTGCAGATAGCCCTGCCGAAGCAGCTGCGCCCAGTCGCGCGCTGCGCGCGGTGCGTGCTGTCGGCGCAGCGCCGACACGGACAGCAGGAGCAATGCCATCGCTGCGCCGATGCCGGCATTCATATACTGAGCAAAGTGGCTGCGGTTGATAAACGGCGCGCTGGTCTCGCCGGCCCGCGGGGGACGGGTGACGACGCCATAGATGCGCTCGATTCCCAAGAACATGTGTGTCGCCGCGATGATCGCGATGACACCGCTTGTCCCGGCGATCAGCATCAACAGCACCCGCACCGCCGACCGGTTCGTTACTACCACCGCCGCGGCGACGAAGGCGCTGATGATCGAAAGCAGCAACCTCAATTGGCGCTCGGTCTCATATGCATAGAGACTGACCGTAGCCCCCTCGCGCGCTGCCGATCCCGCAAAGGGCATTGCCAGCTCCTCGCGCAGCCGCATTGCCTCGGGTGAGACCGTCGCTGTCCAAGCGGACATCGGTATCAATTGCAGCGCGATCATGACAGGAAAGAGGATGAGAGAGATGATCGAGAGCCGACCGCAGACGGGTGCCTGTCGGGTCCAGACGATGCGAACAAATGTGCTAAACGCCAAGACCGTCGATAGAGATATAAATACCTGCTCGCTCCAAGGCTGCACCGTCCCCAGCGCAGCCGCCGAGAAAACGACCATGATCGCCAGCAGTGCCAGAATCAGGCCGTCGAGCGGCGTGAGAGGGTTGGTCGTTTCTTCCAGATCGGACATATCGCGTTCACGGTTAGCTTGTCGAGCATCAGGCAGAAGGCAGTCCGTGCAAAATGGCCGCGGGGTTCTCGAAGCAGACTCTGTGTGCGAAGGGCGCGCCTAGGCGAGCGGTGATTCGCCGCATGGCATCCCCCCACCGCGGTGGTCGATTGGTGAGGTTGTGGGCGTCGCTGGCAACAATCGTCGCCACGCCCTGCGAAAGAAGATTCCAGGCACATGTCTGCTCTGCCTCGCCGAAAATGCCGAGCAGGCTGCCGGTGTTCACCTGCAAGATCGCACCGGCATCAAACCATCTGCGCGCGGCTGCCGAGTCATTCCGGAAACAGCCGTACCGCTCAACGTGGGCCAGCACGACCTTCAGCGGGCCGAGTGAAGTCGCCATCCTCGGCAACAGGGCATCAGGCTCGATGACAAGCTCGGGCGGCAGTTCAATCAAGACATGCGTGCCGCGATCGGCCAGCGTGTTCACGCTCGCTTCTTCGATCAGCCGTGACACACGGTCATCAAGGCGAACCTCTCCGCCGGGGTAAAGCGTCAGGCCGATACGACGTTCGTTAAGTTTCTGTTGCAATGCGACGGTCGCCTCGCGCACGCGGGCTGCATTGTTGTCCAGCGCATAGCGGCCAAGTTGGTGGGGAGTAGCGATGGCCGCGGTGACGCCTTCGCGCCATAACACCCTGCATAGGGCAACGGCCTGGTCCATCGTTTCCGGCCCGTCATCGATGCCGGGTAGTAGATGGCAATGCATATCCAGAATACCGCGCGGTGCCGGATTGGGATTCGATTGGGCGGATTGAGTGGAGTCGCTGACCATCAGAGCCGCCGTCACGAGGCCGTGGTGGGAGCCGCCGGGCTGGTGGTTGCACCGTTGGTCGGCGCGCCGTTTGCGTTGCTTCGAATAGCGCGGCGCGGGCCGTAGTGGTAGTAGGCGTAGCGGCCTTCGTCGGCGTAATAGTGCGAGTAGATGCCCTTACGCCGCGACACGTCATTGACCACGACGCCCAGCAATCGCCCGCCGACACTGCTAAGCTGGTCTCGGGCGCTCACTGCGGCCGATCGCGTGGTTTTTTCGGCTCGAAGGGCAATCAGCACTGCATCACACGATGCGGCCAACACGCGCGCATCGGTCACTGGCAGCACCGGCGGAGAATCGATCAACACGATGTCATAAGACTTGCCGAGATCTTCCAGCAAATCGAGAAATCCCTGGCTGTTTAGAATCTCTGAAGGATTCGCCGGAATCGGCCCGCAGCAGATGATGCTCAATCCCGGCACGCTCGATTGCTGCGTCGCCGCGGCAATGCTTGCATCGCCCGCCAGCACACTCGACATGCCCACCTCGGGCTTCAACTCAAAAACGCGGTGCAGCGTGGGCTTGCGGAAATCGCAGTCGAGCAGGACCACCCGACTGCCCGCCTGCGCAATGGCACAGGCGAGGTTGGAAGAAAGCGTGGTCTTCCCATCGCCCGGCGCCGGCGACGTGATCAGCAGGGTTTTGATCGACGCTCCCGGCACGCTGAAGGAAACCGCAGTGCGCACCGTGCGATATGCTTCGGCGACATCGCTCATCGGGTCGTGATGCACCATCAGCCCGCGCGCCGACTGCGTGCGAGCCTGCACGATGTGGGGCACAACGCCCATAATGGGGAGGCCCACCACTGCCTTGATTTCCTCCGCGGAGCGCATGCGCTGATCGGTGAACTCCAGCAGCAGCCCCAAGCCCGCGCCGAGCAGCAGCCCTGCGGCGCAGCCGATAAAGATCAGCTTAAGCAGGTTTGGCTCAACCGGTGCGCGATTGGTCGACGCTTGTTCCACGACATAGACATTCATCGCCCCCGCACTTTCGGCCAGACCGATGGACTTCATCTGGTCGTTGAGTTGGTCACCATATTTTTCCAGCCGGCTGATCTCAGCCGCGATTCGATCAAATTCCGCCTGCTTGGTGTTCACGGTCAGCACAATCGCCTGCTCGTCATTCAGCCAGCGGTTGTATTGCTCCACCTGCTGCTCGTACGCCTCCATGCGGCGGGAAATGTCCGCCATGACTGCTTCTGCGGACGCCCTCTCTTCGGCTTGTATCTCAGACTTAATACGATCGAGCCTCTGCAACTGGGCGGTCACTCGATCGCTTCCCGGAAGATAGGTGCTGCTCAGCGCTTCGAGCGCGTTCTGCATGTCGCGCAGCTCGCGGCGCATCATATACCCCTCACCGCGATATTGAGGCGATGCAAGCAACTGCCGCACCCGGCTGGGATCGGAAAGCATCGATTTGACCGACTCCCGCTCCGCCGTCGTGCGAACCAAATCAAGCCGCGCCTGCGTCAGTGCGCTGGAGAGTGCCGCGACACGTTCGAGCACCGGATTGCGCTCGCTGCGGTTGAACGACAGCGTTGCATTGGCACGCTGAAACGCCAGCCGTTCGCTGACCAGCGTGCGGAGGTTAAGGTCATTCTCGTCCTTCTTGTCGCGCAGCACGCGCAGTACCTCGGACACGCTTTCCTGCTTCAGCTTGTCGTTAAAGTTTTTGTACGCCTCGACTACTTGGTTGGCCAGCGAAGCCACGCCATCGGCATCCGGGCCGCGCACGGCGACGTAGACGATTTCACTGGGCTGGATGGTGGAGGCAAAGGTGCTTGCCGCGAGATAACCACCGATGTTTGCGGCGAGCTTTGGATCGTTCCGGAACATCGGCAGGTTGCGCATCGCTGGTGATTCTGCAACTTGATTTAAGACGACCGGTGACCGAATGACATCACATTGCGTGCGCAGCCAGGCCGCACCGCCCGCTGCCAGACTACCGGCAAAATCCTGCTGGACGAGTTTCGGACCCGACTGCGAAATGAGAATGCGTGCCCGGCCTTCGTACACCGGTTCGGTCGTCGCATACTTGAGATAGCCCAGAATGCCGCCGGCGATCAGACACGCGGCAACGACCCACCGCCGGCGCCAGACCGCGCGCAGTGCGTTTCGCTGAAATGCGCCACCGCCGGTCGCGTCGCCGAGCAGCGCATTTCCGCCTGCGGACGAGGGTGAGTCGGTTTCGAGATTGAGATCGCGAGGTTCGGGAATCATTTTGTCGTCAAGAGTGTATCAGTAGATAGGGTAGATGCGCAAAGTTCAGGCACAAATCGTAGTGGAATTCCCCCTGAAGCCCTTCAAAACGTCTTAAACCCGTCTTACTCACGGTGCTCTTTCGGCGACCACAGATCCGTACGCCCGCCATCCGGCCTTGCTTCGTGGCTAGGTTGGCCCCAGCCTTCGGTCCGATGCCACGGAAGTTTTTGGGCCAAGCGGGAAAGGCTTTAGCAGCGGCCGGAGACACACGGGTCGCGCCGTCCCAATCACAAGAAAAACCACACGAGTTGAAGGGACGACTCGAGGATCTTATGGCGTAAACGGACTGCGAATGTCCGGTCGGAACGGCGGACGGATGGTAATCGGAAGCAAAGTTACCGTGTTGGGCAGATTCGGTGTAATTGTCGGGCCTGAAGGATTGGTCGGCGGGACGACGGGATCATCGATCACCGGCTCATCACCAACGCGCTCATCAATGACTGCAGGTTGAAACAACCGGTCCGACGGCGCGATGCTGCTAGCGGCAGCCTGCTGCGCCATGGAAACAAGCGCACGGGATGGATTGGCAAACGCCGCCCCTGCGACACCCAAGCCGACGAACGCTGCAATTGCTAATTTCGTACTGGCAGTCATACACAAATCCTCCCTCAAAAGTTGCTAAGGATTGTCGGAATCCGCCTTCCGGTTGTCAAGACAAATGTCGAGAATCCAACAGAACGCACCGCAACCAAACAAGTCTCTTAAACCATTATATACAAGCAACTTACGCTAATTCTGCTGGCCCTGCAGTGCACAATAAGTTTCGATGATCTTTCGCTGAAACAGCTCGATCCGGAATACGCGAATGGCGGTTTCTCGCCCCGCAGTGCCGATTCTGCGACGGAGCGTGGAGGACTCGATCAGACTCATCATCGCGTTTGCGAGCATCCGCGGATGGCCGCCGGGCACGCCGAGCGCGTCAACCCCGTCGCTGAAAAGCTCCGCAGCGCCACCCGCTGCCGCGACGATCACCGGCTTGCCACAGGCCATGCCCTCGATGATGGTTCTGCCGAACGGTTCCGGCTGCGTACTCGCGTGGACGAGGCAATCCAGCGACCGCATAACGTGGGCAGGGTCTTGCTGAAACGGAACAAATAGGACGTCCGCCCGCACGCCTGCCCCCAACGCGCGCTTCTGCAACTCCGCTTGCGACCATTGCGACCCCGCCGTCGCGTAGATGGGCCCTCCGATGATGTAAAACCGCGCCCGCGCTCGGACGGTTTCCGGTAAGAGCCCTACAGCATCGATAAAGACATCCTGCCCTTTCCATCGCGCATAGGTGCCGACCAGGCCGACCCTGACCGTCTCGCTCGTCGCCGCTGGCGCGTCCGCAGCGAGGTCGAGCCAGCTCGCATCGATTTTTTGCGGCGAAAAGAGCGTGGTGTCCACACCGTTGTGAATGCACCGGACACGATCGCCCGATCCGAGCACCCGCGCCGCGTCGACTGCCACAGCGCGCGAGTTGGCGATGTAGTAAGTCTGCTCCGTCGCCGCGGGGACAATAGCGTGAGAGCTGATGAGCCTGCTGCCGATGAAATCGTGGAGATGACAAATCACCGGAACCTGCGTCGGGCATACCCAGCGCGCCAGAAGGTGCGTCTTCAGGCCGTTGGAGTGAATGACCGACGGCGAAGTGTCGGCAATACAGCTTCGCAGCACGCGCAGAAAGCGCGCCACCTCCGGGGCAGTTGCCGGGGCCGTTGCTACGGACGCAGCCAGCCGCCCGATCGACCCAGTGGAACTTTCGCCCACAGACGCAATCGCGTGAGGCAGTTCGATAACTTCGCAGCGAACACCCAACGCACGAACTGCAGCCACCAACGGCCCGGCCTCAAGCAGCACAACCGAGGCGCGCACCCCGCTGCCCGCTCGCTGACAACCTAGGAGCATGTCGAGCAGGCATCGTTCGGCCCCGCCTAGCCCGGCCGTTGGATTGAGATAGGTCACATTCATTTGAGATTCGACTATCGGCCATGCTCTCTCGGGCGAACGAGCGACAAGCCGCATTATCATAACGCCTGATACGCCCGGACAATGGCCGCCGCGTGAGCTTCCCATGAAAACCGGGCCGCCCGCGCCAGCCGATCCTGCTTTGAGGGCGACGCCCGGCGCCGCTGGAGAATTTCCAGGATCACCTGCGCCATTTTCTCAAAATCGCCCGCTGCGAAATAGTCGATTGATTCCCCCGCCACCTCGCGAAACACAGGAATGTCGCTCGCCACCACCGCCGTTCCACAAGCGAGCGCTTCCAATACGGGCAGGCCAAAGCCCTCGGCCTCGCTCGGCTGCACAACCAACTCCGCCCGACGATACAATTCCGCCAACTGCTGCCGGGTTAACCCGCGAAGTTGCACCACGCGCCCCGAGGGGATTGCAGCGAGCAATTTCAAGTCGGTCTCGCTCCATTCCCCGCCAACCTGCACGAGCCTGATGTGAGGAACTTCGGCTGCAATCGCCGTGAAGCCGCGCAACAGCAAATCAGTCCTCTTCCGCGGAACACACGAGCCTACATTCAGGATGAACCGCTCCGGTAATGACCCAAACGATTCCAGCTGCGGCGCTTCAGGCGAGAATTCTTCGGCGAAACCAAAGGGTGCGTGCACCAGTTTCGCCGGATCGGCCACGGCGAATCGCTCAATTTCTGCGCGCACGACGTCAGTTGCATAGAACACGATTCGCGACGACTGGAAACCCCGCAGGATCCGCCGGGCCATTTGGCGAAACCACTTCGGCCTGGGATCACGCTGCGGATCGACCAGGCAACGAAATGTGTCAAGGTCATGGCAGAAGACTCCGGTGCGCTCGGCGGTCAACGGCAACAGGCACTGCGAATAGCTGTGGTCGGCGGCATGGAAAAACTCAAACTTCCCGCGCAACTTCCCTGCAAACCGGGGGTAGCGCCACATGCGGTTGATCAGCCGGTCGGTGTTAAACCCGCGCCGCCCCATAATCGGCCCCGCAAGGTGCCGGAACTCTGGCCGGCAGACTGTCGCCTCGATTCCGGGCATGCGCCCCGCGTGCCTGGCGAGCATCTCTGCGACCAGGTCCATGCTCGGCCAGTTTTCCTCCCGGTAGTCGGCAAGGATCGCCAGGCGCGCCATTTGCGGGGTCGGGGAGGGTGCTTTGCTTGAGCTTGTCAACATGACAGCCCCGTTTCGCTTCGCGGGCAGGCCAGCACACGCAGGATATCCCGCGCCATGTCGTCCCAGGTTCGTTTGCGCAGTTGCCCGCTGAACGCGATCATCTTCTCGCGCCAGAGTTGATGATTCGCGAGGCAACTTACCACCCTCGCTGCAAGATCGGTCGGATTCTCAGGGTCGGAGAGCAAAAGTTCATCAAAGCCGGCTGGATATCGCTCAGCCACGCCTGCGGTGCTGGAGACGACCGCTGGAATGCCTACACAGATGGCTTCGTGAACACCAAGCCCATACGCCTCGTAGCGCGTGGGCGACACCAGCGCATCGCAGGCGCGGAGAATCTCGTGAACATCGGCACGGAAACCCATGAATTCGATCGAGCCGGAAATGCCCGCAACCGAGCTTCGCCGCTGCCAGTCGGACAGTTCCGCGCCCTGACCGATCACCACCAGCTTGGCGCGCACGCCGCTCGCCGCCACGCCCGGCCAAGCGGCGAAGAGGGTGTCGAAGCCCTTCCGCCGATCGCCGAGAGCGCCGATGAACGCGACATATCGACAATCGGCATTCCACCCCAGCCGCTGGCGCACGTCGCGCCGCTGTTCGTCGGTTGCCGGCGCAAACCTCTCGGCGTCCACCCCGTAGTAGATGACGTCGATCAAAGAGGGGTTGATCTTAAAACCGCGAACCAGATCGTCCTTGGTGCGATAGGAGTTGGCAATGAGGCGGCGGGCGGCGCGGAAGGCGATGCGTTCTTCGCGAAGATGACACCACCGCGCGAAAGCCTGCTTGCCACGGCGCAAAAAGCTGCCAGCGCCGTGCGGCGCGTAGGCCGCATGCACATAATGAACCCAGTTTACCGCGGGCAGCGGGCAGTTCCCGCCGTTGGCCACCGCATCGCCGCCTGCGCGAAGCACCGAACCACCCACCGCCAGCCCCCGCCGGCGCAACAGCGGCGCGGCGAGCAGGTAGGAGTTCAGCGGCTTACTTACCTTCTCAAAGGAAACGCCCGGCAACGCAGCCAAGTCCGCATCGACCCGATGCGCCACCAGCGAAACGGCGCGACCGGTGCGTGCCAGGTAGTGTGCCAGCGCGTAGTTGGCAACATCCATCCCGCCCGTGCGGACGAAATCGCCTGAGATGATGACGGCGGGGTGTTGCAGTTGCGGCTACTCCCCTGCCGGGTGCTGACTGGAGCGCAACGGCAGGAATGAAAACTCAATCGGGCGTCAATCTTCGCTACATCGCCGCCAACCTCTCAAGTGCTGCCTCTTCGGGCCGGCGCGTCGCTCAATGCAAGTCGCATTCTCTGAATCGTCATTTCAAGAGAAAAGTGCGAATCATAAAATCTCCTGGCACGCTCACCAAGCGAAATCGTGCTGGCCGGATGGTTGAGCAAATCGACCACAGCGGCCTGAATCTGCGACGGGCTTTCTACCAGCCGCACGACGGAGGCCCAGTCTGTACTCGATTCGGTTAACGCCCCGGCGTTGGTTACCAGTACCTTGCCGAGTGCAAGAGATGCCATCGCAGTGCTTCGACGCGAGGTGATGCCATCGGGGTAGGGCTGGAGCATCAGATCGCAAGCCGCAATCGTCACCGCCGCTTCCTTGGCTGGCAGATCATCGGCTATCAACAGGCGTTCCGCATGATCGGGTGACTCCGCGAGCAACCGTTCGGCCAGCCGCCGGGCACCGCGGCCGATCAACACCGCACGCACATCGTGACATGCCCGCAATACCTCTTTGACTGCAGTCATTGTCGCAGGCGCCACGAGCGCGCCGAATGAGCCAAAACTTCCGATCAGCCGCTCGCCGTTTGGCGCAAGTTGATGTCGGCGCGCCAGTCGTGCCGCATCGGCCACCATTGTCGGCAGGTTAGACGGGATCGGCAGCGTTCGCACACAGAGATCGGTGGCGCCCAGAGACTGCACCAGCGGCCGCCACGCATCTGTGCTGAGAAAAATGGCATCGGCACCCTCTACCAGAAGCCTACCCATGACCCGATGGACCGTTCCAAGCACCGATTCCTTCACAGCCTTGCGCCATTGAATGGGTGAAGCGACCTCGTGAAACATCACGGCGCGCCGCTCGTCCCGCTGCGCCGCCCACCAGGCGCAGAATGGGATGTTCATGTTTCGATGTCCAAAGGCATGTGGCACATATTGAAGCAGCAGTACGCGCGGCTGGGCGATCGATTTGAGGATGGCGCGCAGGGCGGCCAGAGAACGCACGCCAAAATGATCGGGAAGCCGATGCACCGATGCCCCCGGAGCAAACCACCCGCCCGCCACCCCGCCCGACCCAACCTCGCCCGACCCATCATCGCCCGGCGGGGCGATTACGTGTACCTCATCCCCCGTTTCGGCCAGCGCATGAGCGAGTTGGGCAGTGTAATCCCCCACGCCACCCCGCGCCGGTGGAAACTCGCCAGTGACAATGACCCATCGAAGCGCCGCGGGCATCAGTTCGACCTTCGGATGTGAGCCGCTACGTCACTGATAATCTCATCCAGCATGCGCCGCGGAACATAGTTGAGAAGCTGTCGCGCCCGTTCGAGTGACGGCACCCGCCTTCGCATGTCCTCAAAGCCTTCGCCATACACTTCATCGTACGCTCGATGCGTGATCTTGCTGCTGCTGCCTGTGACTCGAATCGCCGCCTGGGCAAGCTGGTTGATAGTCACTTCGACATCGTTGCCGATGTTTACCACTTTGCCGAAGCATTCTGGCGTGTCCAGCATGTCGATCAGCGCACCCGCCACGTCGAGCACGTGAGCAAAGCTGCGCGTCTGCTCGCCGTCGCCGTGCACCTCGATCGGCTCATTCTGCACCGCCGCCGACACAAACCGCGGTACGACCATGCCATATTGCCCCGTTTGCCGCGGGCCGACTGTGTTAAACAGCCGCGCGATCGCGACGGGCAGCTTCGTTTCCCTGTAGTGGGCCAGCGCCAGAAACTCATCCAGCGCCTTGGCGCACGCATACGCCCAGCGGTGCTTTCCCGTCGCCCCGGTGAGCACATCATCGTCTTCCTTAAACGGAACCGAAACGCCCTTGCCATAGACTTCCGAGGTGCTGGTAATGAGCACCCGCCTACCGCGACGAGCGCAGCACCGCAACACAACATCCGTACCGCAGAAAATCGTCTCGATCGTCTTCACCGGCTGATCCATTATCAGCTTGACACCCACCGCGCTGGCCAAGTGAAACACCCGATCGCACCGCTGCACGAGCGTCTCAACCAGGGACTCTTGCAGCACTGAACCCGTAATGAGTTCAAACCGCGCATTGCCCTGGTGTTGCGCCACATTGGCCAGCGACCCCGTGGACAAATCATCCAGCACAATCACCCTATGCCCCGCTGCCAGCAGCAGGTCGCACAGATGCGAACCGATGAACCCGGCCCCGCCGGTGATGAGAATATTGAGCGTTTGCGACATTTTAAGCGTCAACCTGCGATCGCAGCCGATCTTGGCCCGCGGCAGCTTACCACGTTGGGTGGACATCGGAAAACCGGGCCTCGATCGCGCAAACCATTTGCAGTAAACAGGTTATCACACCTGCCGCGACCGTCGCTCCAGCAGTTCTCCAAAGAAGCTCAGGTATTGCCGCGCGATCACCGGCCAGGCAAACTGCTGCGCCCGCTCGAGGCCCCGGGCCGACAATTCCGCCCGTCGAGCCGGATCGCCCAGCAGCGCCTCGATCGCCGCGGCCCAGCCGGGGGTGTCTTTCTCACCAACCACCACCCCCGCATCGCCGATCACGAACGGAATCTCCCCCGAATCCGACCCGATCACCGGCACGCCGCACGCAAACGCCTCGATCAGCATCCGCCCAAACTGCTCGCGCCAACCCGGCGTGGTCTGGCTCGGCGCACACAGAATATCCATCGCATTCAGATACCGCGGCACCTGATCATGCCGCACATCGGTACACAGCCGCACCCGATCCCCATACCGCCCCGCCCACGCCCGCAATTCCCCCTCCATCTCCCCCGCCCCCACCAGCAGCAACCGCCATGGCGACCGCACCGCATCGAGCGCCGCCATCAACACCCGCATCCCCTTGGCCTCAGTGAAACGACCGAGATAGCCGATGATCGGTCCGGCGGAATCGCCCCAGTTCAACTCGCGCAATACACCGGACCGCTGCGCACCGCTGGGCACGAACCGCTCCAGATCCACGCCCAACGGCATAATCCGATACGGCTTGGCAGCATAGCCGCGCGGCAGCATCGCATCGACGACCGACTGCCCGCACGCCATCCAGCCGTCACAACGCTTCAAACAGTATCTCTCGATCCTTCCGAAGGGCGGCGGGTAACGCTTCTGGAGATTTTGGGCCGTCCAGAACGCCATCGGCGTCTGCTTCGGCGTCCACCAGGCGATCTGCCCGCCGGCAAGTATGTAAGGCTCTTCCCAGCAGTGCACGAAGTCCCATCCCTCGCACATCAGCCGCTTGAGACGGCGAGAGTAGGTAAACAAATGCACCTTGCGCGTGAACCGCGCCGGCACCGCCTCAACGCGGCAAGGCTCATCGGGCATCGGTTCAAACGTGACCGGCCGGATGTCATTCCCCCCATGAAAATACACCGGCGCCACCGCCGTCACCTCCCACCGCCCCTCCCCCTGCCGCGCCATCTCATGCGCCAGCCGACGGTTGACGTTGACGACGTAGGAATGCGCGATGGTTAACAGCTTGGGCGTCATCGTGATGCCTTCAGGTTTACCTTGGTTCTTGAGTGTCCTGCTCGACCAACTCTCAAGGTCATCTCAGCCCTTTGACTCTCTATCGTGGTGAACAGACGAACCACGCCTGACTACTCAGGAAACCTCGGCTCCAGCCCATCGGAGAGAAGTGCGTTTGATCGATGTTGAGGTGCTGCCGAATCTCCATCCGAAGGCGCCTCCAGTTAAACCCCTTGTGCCCGTGCGATCCGGACAAAGGCTGACTCGGCACGCTATTGTAAACCGGACGCTCGATCTCAGTCCGCTCAGTTGCAAATGTCATTCGGGCGAGTTCCGACCAACTGTATCGCTCGTTCGTCGCATAATCCCCAAGCTTCCTCCAACCTGCAATTCGTCGCGCCATTTGCTTAAGTGGCAATACAATCCCAACCTCGATTGGAACGCTGATGATCACGATCCCTTGAGGCTGGCAGAGTCGAGCGAGATCGCCTAAGACGAAATCTCTAGCGCTTGGCAGACAGTGCTCCAAGGTCTCCATGCAGACAATGGCGTCATATCGATGATCGTGATGGGACGTCAATTGGGAGGTGTGGATGAAGGTTAAACCCGATGCTGCGTACCTAGAAGCGCAATCGTCCGTTTGGGGGCCGTCGCAATCAGTCCCCACTGCATCGGGAAACAAGTCCGTCGTCAAACCAAGAAATGTGCCGTCCCCGCAACCGTAGTCCAGTAAACGGCCGCCTGAACGCCCTGCCACCAGTTGCCTCGCCAGCCTAAAACGACTCGCATGACTCCACCGTATCAGCCCGCTCCGGCATAACAACTGCTTCTTAGCGTAATGGCCAACATTTGAATTGGAGTCTGCGTTCTTCATTGAGTTTCAACTCGAGTCTTGTACCCGCCAAAAGGCGTGCCGATACGCACACACCCTTGAACACTTGAACCATATTGCGCAGCCTGCTTCCCCAGCGCAAATCAGGTCCACGAAACAGGGTAGTCAAGATGGTATTGCAGGTCAGTGGACCTCTCTCCGATCTTTCTTGCGGGAACTCCTGCGACAATCTCGTACGGCAACACGTCTTTGGTCACCACCGCCCCCGCTGCCACTACCGCTCCACGCCCCACCGTCACGCCGGGGAGAATCTTCGCCCCGGTGCAAATCCAAACATAATCTCCGATCGTAATGCGCGACGCTCCTCCCGCGAAAAAAGGGTCGTTCACATCATGGAATCCAGCGATCAGCAAAGCGTGAGAGGATATGTTGACATTGCTTCCGATGCGCAAACCACCGCGGCCATCAAGGTAAACCCAGGGGTTGATCACGCAGTTCGCTCCGATCACCATTTCCGCGGCGCAATGGAACTGCACGTTCATCAAGATCGAACTACGAGCTCCGACGTTCAGCCCCAGCCGACGGTAAAGCCACATCCGTAGCCTAGTCCACGGAACGCGTGCTGCGACAGCCGAGCAGAGGTAATCCCTCGTTGGAACGATTGCGGGACGCCACATCAGGTTCTCGCTCCGTCATCAATATCCCGCAGGTCGGGAAGCACGCCGCGGAGCTTCACCAGGCCCTCTCTCTCGTAGTTGCGCGCCAAGCCTTCAATCTTCAGAAGAAAGCGGAGCATATGAATATACTGGAGCGCAGCGAGTTCCGCTTCAGCCGCCCCATTCCCTCGACGGTTGCACAGCCGATAGAGCATGAGCTGCAATCGCTTGCGTAAAATCTTCAACCGAGGCCAGCTTATCACCGAGTGGTGCCAATGATGAATCAAGTACGCAGACGATTCTCCGCGCACCTTGGCGTCACGCAACCAGGCTTCGCGAGACAATCTCGCAGCATCGAAGTGATGAGTTACGAGAGTATCCGGCCGAAACGCGATCTTGAACCCGGCAACAGTAAGTTGTCGACCGAACAGCGTGTCATCAGCACCGCCAAGTGCCCCCGGCCCGAGTTCCGGATCAAAAAACGGGACTCGATCGAGCACTCTGCGGTGAAATGAGAAGTTTGCGCCAATGAACTGAAGCGGCTGGTCGTAGCCCGGCTCCGTCGATGCCAGCCTTGCCCGCAGACCCGGCTCCAGCCACGACGGCACCAGCTCATCCGCAAGCTTTATACCACCGGCGACGGCATCATATTGGCCACTCAGTATGGGGGCTGTCATATCCGCAATCCAAGTCCGCGGCACCTCCACGTCGTCATCGGTGAATAGGATTAGCTTGCCCGCCGACTCGCGAACCGCCCGGTTTCGAGCGTGACCAAGCCCCGGCAATTCCTCGCGTACGTATCGAACAGATCGCATGTACTTCTTGGCTTCGAGCACAACCTCCCGAGTCTCGTCCGTCGAGCCGTTGTCAACGACCACAACTTCGGTCATTCGGTCAGCACACGCGGCCTCGACGCTTCTCAGGGTGCTTCTGAGGGAAGTAGATCGGTTTCGGGTACAGATAAGAATGGACGTGAAGTCAGTCATCAACCTACCTGCAATTCTTGAAGGGAGAGCAAACTCGAGTTGCGCGAAGGTGTTGCCCGGATGCTAGAGGAATCGAAGGGCCGGACAATTGCTGAACGACAAATCTTACCGATCTCGCGGCAAATGTTGCTCTCAAGGCACGGAAGCGGAGGTAGAGATATAGTAGGGCCGCGACCCGGTCCGTGATCAGCGAGAAACCCATGGCGCTCGCAATCAGGTTGCTTCGGGCCTGAAGTTCTAACCGGCCAGTGACCGTTTCTGGCATCAGCAGATGGCAGACAACTCCTGTCAGGTCACGATTACGGACGCTGGTCAATTGGCCTGCATTAGACAAAAATCGCCGCACGCGCATGATAACGGCTAGGCGGTTTGCAACGCGATCCGGGCTGTCGGACTTGAAGCTGATGCTTGTTGCCCCCGGCCGACGGTAGTAACAATCAGCATCGTTGAGGCGGGTGTACTTGCAACCAAGTGACAATGCGCGCGTATGATACTCCCAATCCTGCCAACTTAAGGCTCCCTCGTCCCAAGGGCCTAGTCGCTCGAGAAACGCGCGCCTCCACATCGGACCCGCGGTCTGCCATGCGGGGTCGCCCCGTAAAAATCGATCGAGATCTCGCTCGATTCTGAACTCATTCCAAAACAACTGCTCATCGCCTGGCACGATGGAAAACACTTCTGACTGAGCCACTACCATGTCAAGTTCCGGTGTTTCATCCAGTTTGGCGATGCGCCGTTCCAAGCATCTGGGCTTCAGCAAATCGTCGTCATCAAGAAAAACAACGTATGGAGCGACCGACTGCCGGACACCCTCGTTGCGACACGCCGGGGCACCGGCGCGATCGAGCGGACCCAGAAACTCTCTGACCCGCCGGTCTTCCGCGGAAAGAGCCAGGGGCTGGGGCAATCCACCACCAACCTGAGCACGATCGTGAACCACGATAGCCTCCCAATCTGACACCGTCTGAGCCTGCAGCGATGCAATCGCTTCCGACAGCCATTCCCTGCGCCTCACGGTCGGGATAACTACGGATACCCTTGGCGTTTCAGTTTGAGCTGCGACGGACATCATCGTTGCCCTCGACCAAACCAAATCGCGCCCGCGCGGCTCGCAGCAGTTCAGGATACCGGTCGTACTGGTGAATCACGGCGGGTTGCGTTTTGTCGGGGTTACACGGCCACCCATCCGAGCCAAACCATGGCCAAAGTTTCAGCCGCGGGAGAGTCAAAACTCCCCCGTAGCCATTACTGTGCCGCGTCACCTCCCTCAGCCGACCCTCCCTAAGAAGAAAATTGTGCGCTGCCTGATCGCGAGGCCCGAGTGGTATGCCGTGGCGCATTAGCTCGGTGTCCAATTGACGACAATAGTCCATGACGGCGCCAGCCGTACCGAGTACGGTTCCGCAGCAGCTCACGAAGTCCGAACGCACTGCTCGCGCCTGAGCCTCCCCATAGAGATCTCTCGTCCACTCGTTGTTCGGTTCGCTATCGCAAAAGCGCACGCTCTCATAAAAGATGTGCAAACCTCGCGGGTGCGGGACGAATGGGTTGCGTAAGAACAACACATCGCGAACATCGGTCAACATGACAGGGATACTGTCATCTTCTGGCATGATCTCTGCATACCAGTGGTATCGAGTCGCTTGCGGGCCCATTTGCAGCGTCTCTAGATCCCGCCTCGCTCGTTCGCAACCCATGCCCCGAAGTAGTCTTGACGCGACTCGGGTGCTTGGTTGATAGAATCGCGGGTAAACCCGGCGCGCGCCCCTAAGCAGAAAATACATTGCGCGTGCAAGTGTCCCCGAGGCTGGGGGAACACGTAGTTCCACTGAACGAGGCACGACGCTAGCGAGTACCGCCAAATCGTCCGGCGTGACGAGCAAAACAACCCTTCCGCAATACCCGGTTTGGACCAGAGAATTGCAGAAGACTCGGCAATCAACAGCCGCAAGCCGGAATGCACAACCAAGGATTAGGCCGTTTGTTTCCTTGCTCAACTGTCCGGCTCCATCGCCCACTGCACACCGCCTACAACAAGTCGCCCAGGACGATCAAACCAGGTCCGCGGCGTCCGTGAGTGCGGGTAAACAGTAATCATCGGATATTGCTCCAGAGCATCCCAAGCGAGCGCCGAGGTGTTGGGAGCGATGCGAACATCCATTACATAACTGTCGGGCAACAAGGACTCTGTTGGAATCCCTATGCGGATAGTATGCCTACCTCGACTCATCGATAGCGGCGGCCCGTAGTCCATAGAGGATACCGAAAAAGCCGTCACGCCAGTCGTCGAGATCACGGACAGAAGGCAAACGATTTCCGCAGTCGCACAATGGACATCGATATGGATTAGGACCTGAACGCTGGTCGGAACTCCTGAACCATCTATGTCTACCGCGACGATGTCGACCACACCAACGGAGCGTCGCCGCCGCCGATAGGAATCGACGGACGGTGCATCCGCTGGCACCAGAGTGGCCGTCTCCGTATAGCGAATCACAGATTCGCGAGCTGGCCCCAAGAACGCGAGTTGTCCGTCACGTACGAGAAATCCCTTTGAACAGAGGTCGATGACAAAATCAAGCCTATGGCTGACCAGAAAGACCGTTCGCCCGAGTCCTGCCACCTCCTTCATCTTTCCAAGGCACTTGCCTTGAAACTCCGCATCCCCCACCGCCAACACTTCGTCGACGATTAATATCTCGCTGCGCAGGTGCGCGGCCACCGCGAATGCGAGGCGGACGTACATGCCGCTGCTGTAGCGTTTGACCGGCGTATCCAGAAACTTCTCAACGCCGGAAAAGTCGACGATCGCGTCGAATTCGCGGCGGATTTCGGCGCGGGTCATGCCGAGGATTGCACCATTTAGGAAGATATTCTCTCTGCCGGTGAGTTCCTGGTGAAATCCGGTGCCCACTTCCAGCAGGCTCCCTACACGGCCATACAAATCCACTTCCCCAGTGGTGGGCTCGGTGATTCTGGAGAGGACTTTCAGAAGCGTGCTTTTCCCGGCACCGTTGCGGCCGATGACGCCGACGACTTCGCCGCGCTTCACGTCGAAAGATACGTCGCGTAGGGCCCAGAATTCCTCCCGCTCCTGCGTTCGCCCCAGCGGGTGGCGAATCCGCTCCAGCATCGCCTCAGCAAGCGTGGTCGGGGCGCGGGTGGCGGCATGGCGAATGGTGTATGCCTTGCCCAGCCCACGAACGGATATGGCGATATCTGAGAGAGACATAAGCCAAACTACTTAACGAGCCAAACGCAACATGCAAAGCGGTCACCCTGACCCACTGGAGGAGATTATATCACATCCGCAAACCGGCGTTCCATGCGCTTGAACACGATCGCGCCGGCGGCGAGGAATAAGAGCGCAAAGGCGAGCGAATAGACCAGCCACCCCGCCGTCGGTGGCACCATGCCTGCCGGGTTGCCGCCCAAGAGCGACCAGCGCAACCCTTCTAGCAGCGCGGTCATCGGATTGAGGTAAAGAACAAATCGAACGTGTTCCGGTGCAGCGGTGACTTCATATGCGACAGGGCTGGCATACATCAGAAAGGGAATGATCACGGGTAGAATATACTGCACATCTCGATAGCTGACCGTCAGCGCCGCCGCTGCCAGTCCGAGACCCAGCGCAAGGCAAAGAATAGCACCGAGCCAGAGAGGAAGGAGCAAAACAGCCGCGGAGGGTACCGTGCGGTAGACCACCAGGAGCAACGCCATCACCAGCAGCGAGACCGCAAAGTCCAGCAGCGTACTCCCGAGCGTAGAAAGCGGGAGCACGAGTCGCGGAAAATAGACTTTGCTTACCAGATGCGCATTGCCCACCATCGAGGCGCTCGCCTTGCTGAGAGTCGATGAAAACGCAGTCCACCCGAGCAGCCCGGCGAACGAGAATGCGAAATAGCTCGGGCCGGTTGATTTCATTCCCGCGATCACGCCGAACACAAAAGTGAATATGCCCGCAGCCAGCAGCGGTTGAAGAACCACCCATGCGACCCCCAAAAGCGTCTGCTTGTAGCGCAGCTTGATATCTCGCCCTGCCAGCGCCACAAGCAGATCCCGAAACTCCACCAGATCGCCCAGCCGCAGTGCCGCCCAGCCCTTCGGCGGGCGGATTTTTATCAGCGGGTTGGGCATTGAAATGTTTGGCCCCGGGTCTAGCGACATGGAAAACTACACCTATAGATGGGCCGGGAACGTTGGATACACACTTGTAATGGTGTTGGACTTGTAAACATCGGTTTAACCCACCCCCACCCGGCGTGACTCCGCCAGCGCCGCCTCGTTTTGTTCCAGCCAGGGTTCGCCGCGGTTCATGATGCAGATGTTTGGGGCGGCTTGGCGGATGCGGGCGTTGAGCTTTCTTCTTGATAGAAAATCGTGGACGGCCCGCGCGCAGCCGTCCCAGGTGTAGTAGTCGTCGATGACGATCATGCCGTCGGGGTGGACATGGTCGTAGAGGGCTTCGAGGCAGACGAGGGTGGAGTCGTACCAGTCGCCGTCGAGTCGCAGGAGTGCGATGGGAGTTGGGGGGGTGAACTGAGTCACCGTGTCTTCAAACCACCCGCGGTGGAGCTGAAACTCCTTTGCACCGGCGCGGCGCATGGCCTGCTCGGCCCACCGCTGCTCGGCGGCACAGTTATCGAAGTAGTTGGGGTCGGCGGTGTCGGCTTGCCATTGGATGGCGTCGGGGCCGTCAATCTCGCGGGCCGGGGGCAGCCCCTCGAAGCTGTCAAAAAGATGATACTCCCGGCGATTGCCCAGAACCGAAGCGATGCCCGCAATCATCCCGCCGCGCCACACGCCACACTCGACAACGCACCCCGGCACCTGTCGCACGCGCTCGGCGATAGCCAGATTGCCCAGATATTTGCTCTTGCGGATCATGGTCATCTCGCGAAAGCGGCGGTAGATGCGCGCGTGGCCGACCGAGCGTAGTGTCTGCCCGACACGCGCGGTGTACCGCCACACTGCTCCGTTACTTGGCATGTCCCGATTCCGACGACCAGCGAACCACCCGATAGAATGGCGAAAGCAGGCCGCTTTGCCAAGCCCAAATCGACAAAAACAGCGCTGCAACGGGTCAAAATTTTTCGTCATCCCGGCAGGCGCAAATCAGCCCGCCGCGCTCACTCTACGGGCGGCAAGCGTGCGGCGGAGGTGCATATCGTGCCGCCAGGCGGTGTAGACGACGGCATTAATGAGGAAAAACTCGACGCCGATCTGCGACAAAAGCGGACAGGCGCAGAATGTGGTCGCGAGGAATGCCATGTTGTACGCAACCAGCATCGCGCCCCAGATGCGCCACTCGGTGGCGTGCGCCCCGGCGGTGAGGCGGAAGGCGCGATAGATGAGGTAGAGCATGATAAAGGCAAAAAGCGCCATCAGCGGGATGCCCCCGTCGTAGCACCAGGCGGTCCAGTTAATCTCTGCCCAGAGCGAAGTGGCGCGGTCGCCGAAGTAGTTGTTGACCATGCCCCATCGGCCCAGCCCTGCGCCGAGCGGATGCTCCCAGATAGTACGATCGAAGGTGTGCACCAGAAACTGCCCGCGGTTGCCCTGATAGACGGCAATCGGGTCGTCGGCCAGCAGCGTACTCATCCGCGAAACCACCGCTTCCCGCCCGATGGATACCGCCCAGAGCGACCCAAGCACGACAATCCCCACAAGCCAGCCGCCAAGCTTCATCAGCCGGCCACCCTCGCCGCGGTAGGCCAGGGTGAGCAGGAACGTGACTGCGCAAATGAACAGCGAGACCACAAACACCCGGAGCTGGCACAGCAGCAGGCAGTAAAGCCCTGCAATCATTCCCGCGGCAAAAACCAGGCCCCACCATCGGTAGCGTTTATCCAGCAGCAGTGCCATGCCCAGCAGGCAGACATACATTCCCGACACCGCCGCCCCGCCGGGGGAATCGGTCAGGCCCATTGGCCGAAAAATCTGCTCACCACTATCGAGCTGAATCACCAGCCCCGCCGCGCCATACGGGCTTGATTCGATGACCGTCGACAACGCGCCTTGAAACTGCCCAGGAAAGTAGGTTTGCAACACGCCGACCGAGGCACTCATCGCGTGAAACGACCAGAACGCGATCATGAGCACGCGCAGCGTATCCAGCTCGATGCGCAGCCGCGAGACCCAGAAGAGAGACGCGAACACCGACCCGTAAAACACAACAACCCCGACAGCGGTGACGAGTGAATTCGTTTCCGGGTGAAAAAAACCAATCGCGAGCAATCCCAGCGCGCCGATCAGCAGCTTGCCAACAAAGTCAATGTGCGTTCGCCCGACGATAATCGCCAGAAACACGAGATTGATGCCGAAGCTGCCGGCGCGGACAAATTTGCGGACGGGCTGAAACTCATCTCGCAATAATGCCAACTGGCAGACGATCTGCACGGCCAGGAACAGCAGCACCCAGAACATCGCCCTGCTGCGTTCGCGGCGGTCGATCCTAGCCATGATAGCAGCGGCGGTAGTGGGAGTGAACCCAGTAAATGTAGAGGCGACTCTCAAGGCGTTTCCGTCACATTCTGCTGGGATTTCCGGGCGCGGCCTTCTTGCAAGCGGCACGGGCTGGTAGTCTCGCGGGCGTCATCGCGGTGCCGCGGCACACTGTTCCTCAGAATCAAACTGCTCGACATCGACGGTACCCGACGAGTTGTAAACCCGGCTGCTGGAGTTGCGTACCCAGGAATCCAGCCGCGTTTCGACCTGCGGGACGGCATCGATCACGCGCCCACCGAGCTGAGCACGCTGCAGCAGGCGTGCATAGATCTCCAGGCTACGCTGCCCCATCGTTTCGGCCGAGAACTCGGCGAGCGCACGCGCGCGGGCTGCCGCCGAGAAGCGGTCGCGAAGCCCCGGCTCGTCCAACAGACGCTTGCTCGCCCTTGCCAACCCATCGGCAGAGCCGATTTCAAAGGTCAGCCCGGTCTGCTCATGCGGACTCACCCAGGCCACGCCCGAGCCGAAGATGCGCGTGTTTATCACGGGGCACCCGCTTGCCATCGCCTCGACCTGAACCAACCCAAATCCTTCTGATCGCATACACGATGGAAACCAAAGGGCGGTTGCGGCGCGATAGGCGCCGGCAAGTTCATCATCACTCACATAGCCCCGGAAAATCAGCCGATCGATCACGCCCAGCTCTTTGGCGCGGAGTTTCAGCGGCTCGAGCATCGGCCCGCTGCCGATAATCAGCCACTTGCCCGGCGTGCGGCGAAGGGCATCGACGCCCGTGTGAAATCCCTTGTAAGCCACGCATCTGCCCACACTTAACCAAAGCGGCCCCTCGCCGATCTCCGCCCGGAGCTTTGTCTCGGCTGCCAGCGCGCCTTGCGAGGGCGACACGAAGGGGGAGAGTTCCACCCCCAATGGAAGGGTCTGCACCTTGTCACGGTGCGACCGGAGCACGTCTGAGCCATCAATGTATGGCTCGCTCGACGCAAGCAGCGCCGCGGCACGGCCATAGACGATGCGCTCCAGCGGGCGCATGGCGTGCACCAGGAAGCGCTGGCTCACGATGTCGCTGTGGTGTGTCACCACGACGGGCTTATTGAGCCGAAGACAGGAAAGCGCAACAAGCATCGTCGGGTTCGGGCAGTGAAGGTGGACGATATCGGCGTTGCTGTATTGGATGCGCGACAGCATCGGAAACAGCCCCGGAATCACATCCAGCCGAGCCAAACACGCACTTCGGCCGAGTCGCGTGACATGGACATCGTGGTCGTGCTCTTCCACCGTTTTTGTCGCCCCGTATCGCGACCAGGTTACATCGCGCCCCTCTCGATCCCGGTGATTGACACAGACGACCCGGACGCGAGCCCCGAGTGCCGCCTGCGCCAGTGCGAGGGTGCGCACATGCGATTCAATCCCGCCGGGCGCGGGGGGATAATACTTCCCTAAATGACAGACGTTGATCGGACGCGCAAACACAAAGCCCCTTCCTTCCCGAATCTCGTACAAGAAAACACTGCTAAAGCTGGCGGTTGGTTCCCTTGCCGAGAGTATACCGCATCACACCCATGATATTGGAGTGGCTTGGGCCAATAATCCCAAAATTAAATGCTCAAAAACCGTTGCCACCCTTACAGCCGGCAGCAATCTGCGCTGAGCTGCCCGCGGGGTGCCCGGCGGCTACCTTCGCTGGGCGTCGGCCTGCAGTTTTTCCAGAGCGGCGCGGGTTCCCCGCGCGTTTTCGCCAAAATTCGCCCTTTCCGGGGCAAGTTCCGCCGCCTTCTCGAACATGAACGCCGCCTCTGTGTACAGCGCCACCTTGCGCTCCGTCAGCGTCGAAGGGTTCTCTGCCTGGCCGAGAAGCGCCATGGCCAAATTGCTGTAAGTATCTGGCATTTCAGGCCTTAGCGCAATCGACATACGAAACAGGTCCGCCGCTTTACCGAATTCTCGTGCCTGACCAAGCATGGCACCGGCGTTCATGAAAGCTTCGTAGTTTTCAGGATCGTAACGAACCACCGCCGTTAACTGCGCGCCCGCCGCGTCGATGTCGCCGAGTTGGTAGAGCAGGTTGGCAAGGTTGATTCGCGCGGCGCTGAATTGCGGATCAAGCTCGACCGCTCGCTCAAACCGCTCCCTGGCCTGCGGCAATTCGCCGCGCTCGACGTGCAGTCGCCCCATGTTGTTGTGCAGGTGCACGTCAAAGGGGCGCAGCTGAAGCGCCCGATCGTATTGCCGGAGCGCGCCACCCGAGTCGTGTGACTCCGCCATAAGCTGGGCCATCAGGTGATTGGCGTCGAAATGGTCGGGGTCCATGAGCAGGGCATTAAACAAAAGCGGCCGGGCGCGGTCGATCTGACGTAGTTTCAGCTCAATCGCGGCCAGGTGCACCACTGGCTCGATCTCATTGGGATGGTTGCGCACCAGATCCGCGACAACCCGCGACGCCACCAGCATTTCCCCCCTGCCCGCCAGAATCTCCGCCCGCCGGAGGCCAGCGGTTATGTTCGAGGGGTTGTGTTCGAGCACATAGTTCCAAAGCCGCGCCTGCGAGCGATAGAGCCAAGACTGATGAATTCCCCCCGCGCCGACGGCAAGCACCGCAACGGCTGCGACGACTTGAGCCCTTTCCCGGCGGGTAACCAGCACAGACGCCACCATTGCCGCCACCGCCGAGACCACCACCGGCACTGCGGGGTAAATCCGGTGTGTCGACACCCACCCGCCGAAAAGCTCTGCCTGCTCCACCCAAATGAGCGACGGCAACATGATGACAAGAAATGTCGCGCACGCCGCAACGACGCCACGACCCCATTTTCGCCCCGCCCAGACTACGATCGACAGTGCAATCACAACTGCCATCACTGCCGCGACCGCGGTCAGTGTCGTGACGCGAAACGGCTCATAGGCAAATCGTAACTGCACCGGCAGTACTGCGTGGAACGCATAAAAGGCAAGCTGCTGCACTGCCGCCACAGGTCGCGTAATGAAAGAAACCTCGCGAATCTGCAACTCGGCGCCCCCGCGGGTGAACAGCAGGTAGCCCCACCCCAGAAGCACGAGTCCGCTCGTAATGATCAGCGGCGAGGTGCACCGCCAATCGCGACGACTTAGCTGACCCTTCTCCCACCAGACCAGGATCACTGTGATCGGCCAAAGCACCAACGCAATGCCGGGATGCGAGAGTGCTGTCGCGCCAGCCAGCGCCAGGCAGAGCGCAATCAGCAACGCCGGGCGATCCGGCAGCCGGAAAAACCGATGCCTTTCGATCGCGACCGGATTCACACCAACCAGGCGCAGAAAGACAATGAGTGTGAGAATGCCAAAGAGCGTGCCAAGCAAAATGGGGCGCTGGCTTACCCAGCCGACCGTCGCCATCGCCGCCGGGTGCACCCCAAACAGCGCCGCGGCCGCCCACGCGCCCGGCAGTTCAAGCCGGCGGAGTAAGTGCCACAGCGCCAGCACTGCCAGCACATGCACACAGGCATTCACGAAACGAAAACCGATGGCAGAATTGCCGCGGGATGTCCCCCAGAGCCTCGCCTCGATCAGGAACGACGTGTATGTGATCGGCGACACATCTGGAAACTGCAGCGCCTGCCGCCAGATGGGTCGCAGCCCCGGCAGCGCGCGGAGCGCGCGATTTTCAACGACGCGGCCCCGGTCATGCTCAATAAACTCCTTCGAAATTGAGACCGCGGCAGCGCAAAACACGATCGTCGCTAGAATGATGCCAAGGAGGATTGACCTCGAAAACGCAGCCAGCCCGACTTCGAGGGCGGGATCCGATTCAGGATCAATCAGACCTGTGAGTGTGGGTTTGACTCGGCTCACAAACACCCCTCGCGCCCGCCTCGGCGGAACACTCCGGGGTTGGGTCGCATCGCGGGCAGGATCGTCGCCGGCGCGCGCATGCCGCCGATCAAACATCAACCATATCGCCACGCGGCAAGCCGTACAAGAAAAACACTGTCTCAAGAACCGCCGGCTCGCATGGCACCCGCGCTACGGGGATGCCGCCTCAATCCCCGCCAGAGGCAATTGCGTCCTGCGCGTTATGCAGAACCCGCACGGCATAGATGACGTCGTCGAGCCGGGTGTTGCCCGCCTCGCGCTCGATCACCAGCGGCCCACGATAGCCGACATCGTCGAGGGCATGCAGAAACTCCTTCACAGGCACCTCGCCTTTGCCAAATGGCACCTCGGTGCCCCACTGGGTTCCGGGGTGTTCACTGGCCTCGGCGTCTTTCACATGCACATGCCAGATGTGCCGACCGACGATCTTGATCGCTTCGATCGGGTCGCCGGCACCGTACAGAATCATGTTTGCCGGGTCGAAATTAATGCCGACATTGCGACATTTGAGGTCATTGACAAACTGCAGCAACTCGCTGGCCGATTCCTGGCCGGTTTCCATGATGAGCGACACCCCCCGCGACGACAGTTCGCCGGCGATTTCACCGACCCGGCGGACCATGACATCGTAGTTCGGGTCGCTGCTCATCGGCACAAAGCCGACATGCGTCGAGAGCCGGGTAACGCCCAACGCCTTGCTTATATCCGCCGCCTGCACAGTTTGCTGACAACGACGCGGCCACTGCTCGTCGGGCACATATCCACCGGTGCGGCGGATGGATGCAATCGTGGTGTAATCCTCTCCTTCAAAGTTGATCATCGTCGCCGTGAGCGTCAGTCCGCTGTCGCGGATCGTGGCAAGCATTTGGGCGCGCGCTGGCTCACTGGCCGCAATGAAGCCCGAAAGGGCCAACTGGACGTGAGTAACGCCGACTTTCCGCACCTTGGCAATCAGATCATTCAAATCAGTCGGCCTGAGCGACCAACTGCAAACACCAATGTCATGACCATCTATCTGCATCAATCTTCCTTCAGCATAGCTTCCCTGCGGACTTCGGTAGCTCGGTATCTTAACACCCGCATTTTCATCCACCGCACGGCCAGCAAATCGATAAACGCTCGAACAGCGCGGTTTCGAAAGCCGTATTTCGCGGTGCCGGCAAAACGATGGCTATGTTTTACGGGGGTTTCATAGCAAGTGTAGCCGCGCATCTTCACGAGAGTCGGAAAAAATCGGTGTGCTCCATTAAACAACTTCATGCCCTTCACGGCATGCGCGCGGTAGACCTTGAGTGAGCTGGCCGAATCATGAACAGTTTCCTGGCTGATCCAGTTGCGAATCCAATTGGCCTGCCGGCTTTGCCATCGGCGGAACGGGGTATCCTGTCGCTCTTTTCGCCACCCGGTAACCATATCCACGTTTTTCTCATCCAAGAGCGGCACGATTCTGGGGATTTCCTCCGGATCGTTCTGCAAATCGGCGTCGATGGTGGCAATCAACTCGCCGCGGGCGGCGTCGAAGCCCGCTTCGAAGGCCGCACTCTGCCCGCCGTTGTGCGCCATCCGCAGCACGCGGAGCCAGGGAAACTGCGCCGCGGCCTCGGCGAGGAGGCGCGGGGTGGCATCGGTGCTGCCGTCATCGACGATGATGACCTCAAACGGCCTATTGAGCGCCGCCAACGCCTCACCCACCCTGCTCAGCAGTGTCGGGATGTTCTCTTGTTCGTTGTACGCGGGGATGACCAAAGTCAAAAATGGTGCCGTGGAGTCGCCGGCAAACTGCCCCACCGCCGCCGGGTGCCGCGCAGACGCGTGGCTGATTTCGGATTCTTGCTCGCTGGCTGTCTGCATCGCTCGTACCTTCAATCCCAACCGCCCGGTCACCGCCGAGACCAAATGCACCCCTGCGATACCCAAGGCCGCGCCTACCACCACATCGCTGAGCCAGTGTGCGTTTTCCCACACTCGCTCAACCGCTGCCAGCCCGGCAATGGAGTAAAACACCCATCGACCGCGCGGAAAGAGCATAGTCAGCGCCGAAGCCAGAGCAAACGATAGTGTCGCGTGTCCCGATGGAAAAGAGAGATTTGCGGAAACCAGAAGCCCATCCCACCCCCCCCGGAAGTATGAGAAATCAAACGGAGTAAGGTCCTTCGTCAAGCCCGCCGGGCCGGTAAATGGGCGATGTCGGCCGACCGCCCACTTCAAGGCCCAATTCAATCCACTCACTGTCGAGGCGGCGAGGATAAGCAGCGTGCCTCTCCAGCGAGCTGGGTGGAACAAACCGATCAAGACGGCGCAGATGACCAGCGAAACGAACTCCCCGGGGATTTTCAGGAACTCGCGCAGCCCCGCATCGGCCTCGATCCACGCCTCAAGGCCGCTGTCGCGCATGTTGCGCGCCACAGACTCGTCAAACGCCACCGCGATCAGAATCGCGAGAAGCCAGAGCGTGATCGACGTGAGCGTGCGCATGTCCTTTTCAAAACCGCCTGTATAGCCATGGAACCAACGCGCCAGCGAATTAGAATCCGCCACCTTCTTCGGGCCGGTGCAGGCCCTTAAATCCGTAAAGCCGCCAGAGCTTGAACGTGGCCACCGTCACGCCGTGAACCTGCACGGGAACCTCAGGCAGCTTTTCATATCGCTCAAAAGCCAGGGGCAGCGGGTCGGGCAGCGGGCCACCTTTACCGACATAGATCGCATTTCTGCCGCGCAGTTCCGGGCGGCTCAAGTCCATATCGGGCCACAGACTATACTGATTCATCCGCTGCGCGTTTGTAAAATAGGTGCCGGCGTGAAACGTCCGCGGGCGATGGGGGACGTAAAATGCCATTAAGGCCGTCTGCTGGTAATGATCGCATAGTATCAGCGCATCAGGACCGAGCCGCACCTGTTCCTCCCCGACCCGGCGACCCAGCTCTTCCCACCCGCGGAGTTCGGCCAACGCGTCGAGCCTCGAAGCATGCTTATCGCTCAAGCCCAGTGCCCGCGCCGGCGGGATGAGGAACGACGTGTCTCGCATGACCACATGCGCGCCGATGCCGATGATGATCGTCGCATATACCCAACCTCGCCACCTCTTCCAGTTCGCCCCCCGCCGCAATTCACCGACGAACGCAGCGGCGAGAATGATGAGCGTGATGTAGGCCGGTGCCGGCCAATTGGCCTGAACCTTGGCAAAAAAACTGACAACCCAGGTGAGGATAAAGAACGGTGCGCCGATACACAGCAGAAACAGCTCTGCGAGTTTGTCGGGGGGTGATTGACTCGAAACCCGCCGACGACGAATCACCCACACGACCGCGGCAATGATGACGGCTGCAATTGTCGGGCCGACCACGCCGACCTGCGTGCCGAGCATCTCGACCGGGCGCAGCAGGCTGAACCGCCCTTCTTCGGCACCCGTCTGTTTTGCAACATGTCGCGCACCAACCCAGCCGTGATTGATGTTCCACACGATCACCGGGGTCGTAAACACCAATGCCCCTACAGCGGCAGCCGCCCCGCGCGCCCAAAGCCGAATTGGTGCCCTCATGCAGACGAAGTAAGCCAAAAGCCCCACGAACCAGAGCAAGGCAGAGTATTTCGCCAGAAACCCGACACCGATTGCGGCCGACACCCCGCCCCATGCCCACGATCGATCGCGAAACAGCGCCGCTGCGGCAAACAGGGTCGCAAACGTCCAGCAGGCGATCATCGGTGCATCGATCGTCATCGCGGCACTGAGGTAAATCATGATCGGCGACAAGCAGGCCAGCCCTGTCGCTCCCAATGCCAGCCGGTCACTCCGAAAGAGAACCAGAGTCAGCGAGTAGATTCCTGCCAGCGTTGCCGCGAATAGCAATATTGCCGGCAGCCGCACGCCCGGCATGGTTTCGCCAAACACCGCGGCGCCCGCACGAATCACGAAAGCAACCGCGGGGCCTTTGCTGTAATAGCTGTAGTCCAGCCGGCGCGACCAGTCCCAGTATTGCGCCTCATCGCCCGACAAATCGATCGGGCAGTTGATTGTGAGATATGCAACATTGACTGCCGAGACGAGCACAATCAGCACTCCGGCCAACGTGCGGCATTGTACGGGTGAGATTGTTGCAATCTGGCGAACCAAGTCCGGCGGCCATCATAAGCATGGCTGCGGGGTTGTCCCGCCCGCGCGGTGCTTAGCGGAACGATGAAGAAAAGTCGCCCGCCGGGGCAGCGGTATCTGCGACCGCGAGCGTTTTCCGCCCGCCATAGGTCTTTTTCATATCTTCAATGAAGGCATCAAACGCATCGCCATCGACGGGCAGATCGACCGGCTTGCCGGTCAGCCCCGCCATCATAATTGCGTTGCCCAACTCCAGCCCTCGAATGCCCTCGACCCCTTCGGCCATCATGGGCGAGCCAGTTTGAAGGCACTTCACAAAAGCCTTCAGCACCTCGGGATGCTGCTCCTGCGGCTGCGCGCCGACAGGCACCTGTACATCCCACCGCTCGGGACCCATGAAATGCTGGGAGGTTGTCTTGTTGTAGTCGAGCACCGGCACGCGCGTGCGGTTCCATGTCATCACACCATTATCCACCACGATTCGCCCGCGATCGCCGGAGATCTCCAGTCGGTTGCTGCCGGGGCACTCGCCGGTGGTGGTGATGAAATGACCGACCGCGCCATCTTCATAAAGAAGCGTCGCGTGCACATCGTCTTCCACCTCAATCGGGTGATACTTGCCGACGCTTGCATGTGCGATTACACGCTTGGGCATCATGCCGGTGATCCACTGGATGAGGTCGAGATTATGCGGGCACTGATTGATGAGCACCCCGCCGCCTTCGCCAGCCCAGGTGGCGCGCCAGCCGCCGCTGGCGTAGTAGGCGTCGCTCCGGAACCAGTCGGTGATGAGCCAGGTGACGCGCAATATTCTTCCCATTTCCCCCGCGGCGATCAGCTCGCGTAGCTTTCGAAAGACCGTGTTGCTCCGCTGATTGAACATGATGCCAAACTTCAGGTGCGTGTACTTGGCTTCATACTCGGCAATCAGTGCCCGCCCAGCCTTCACGCTCACGCAAAGTGGCTTTTCGCACATTACATGCATGCCAGCGGCGAAGGAATCGATCGCAATCGATGGGTGGTCGTAATGCGGCACCGCGATGATGACGGCATCGATCAAACCACTCTTGAGCATTTCATGGTGCGTTCCAAACGCCGCGATGTGGGGATGGTCGGCTTTGAGTGCGGCGAGCCGGGCCGGATCGACGTCTGCGACCGCAGCAAGCTGCCCGCCGGGCACCTTGTTCTGCGCAAAGAACCGGGCGTGGCTGCTGCCCATGTTTCCATAGCCAATAATGCCGAAGCGAACGGGATTGAGGGAAGTGCTCATGAGTATGAGCCAAGCTACCGCAACTCAACGCGATGATAAAGACATATTTTTGCCGCCCGGATTGCCAAAAACGGCACACTCGGCGGCACTACATCAGCGATTGAAGGGTTTCGAGGTTCACCGCGTCCCAATCTCGTCCGTCGGGCGCGAGGCCGTCTTTGGGTGTCTCGAGAATCTTCGGCACATCCCGCCACCGCTTGTCGCGCACGATCGGGCGAAAACCGTCCAAGCCGACAAAACCCTTGCCGATGTGATCGTGCCGATCCACCCGCGCGCCCAGATCCTTCTTGCTATCATTGAGATGCCACACTTTGACCCGGTCGAGCCCGATGGTCTGCTCAACCGCGCGGCAAAATGATGCATATTTTCGCCCGCGGAAGTCATACCCGGCGGCCAGGAGGTGGGCTGTATCAAAACAGACCGCCATGCGTTCGGGCGATTTCACCTTGGCGATGATCTCGGCGAGGTGATCGAGCTTGTAACCAATCGAAGTTCCCTGCCCCGCGGTGATTTCCAGGCATGTCAAGACATCGCCCTTCGCAGCGCGATGCACCTTGTCTAACCCGGCGGCGATTTTTCTGATGGCGACCGCTTCGCCAAGCCCCATATGCGCCCCCGGGTGCATTACCAGCAGCGGAATCTTCAGCGCGGCGCACCGCTGGTGTTCCACAATGCACAGATCGAGGCTCCTGCGCGCCGTTTCGTTGTTTGGCGAAGCGAGGTTGATCAGATAACTATCGTGGCTGACGGTGCGATCAAACTTTACCCGCGCACACGCATCACACCACTGCCTGACCGCATCCGCATCCAGCGGGGGCGCCCGCCATTGCTGCTGATTCTTGGTAAAAACCTGAACCGTATCCAAGCGCAGCTTCTCCGCGGCAAGAACCGCGTTGTGCATTCCCCCGGCGATAGAAAGATGAGAGCCAAACATCGATTATCGAAAGAAAATGCCGGGGTCGATCTTCAGAAATTTTGAGAGCTTAATAATGGCCGACTTACTCCACCCGCGCTTCCCGCGGAGCATTTGCGAGAGGGCGCTCTGGGCGATGCCGGTCTTCTGGGCGAGCGCGTTCACGGACATGCCGTGTTCTTCGAGCCACTGCCGCACCATATCCTCGGCGGTGATTTGCGACGTGTCGAACTCAAAACCCGCACGTCTTTCATAATCACCGATCAGCGTGACGAGGGCCTCTGCATAAGCCAGGGTGGGCGCGTCCTTCTTCCTGGAAGCCAGCCGGGTGAAAACCGCAATGGCCGCGCGGTGGTGCTGCGCGGTCTTGATTCGACGAAGCGGGAACTTCATCACAAGATCGAGGTAGGCGTCGGGAACGCTTCCCAGTGTCGGGGTTCGCAGCATTGTTAGTGTCGTGCCTTCCACATGTTTTTGGAGTATTCGACATGAGTCAGCACTTCCAGGGCGACAACCGTTTGCAGTTCAAAATCGATTGCCGTCAGCAACCGATAGATGTTTCCCTTCACATAAAAAACCGTAATCACAACGTCGGTTTTGAGCCTGACACCATTCGTCGCCGGGTAGTCTTGGCGAACGTCGTGCAGGCTATACCACGCGGCACCCGCCACCTTCTCGGCCCAGATTTCGAGCCACTTCCTGATTGGCGCATTCCGCTTTGATGCCGCCAACAATACGTTTCGCCCAAGCAGCTCCACTATAACATTATGCAATAGCTTCTGGCCGGGTCAGTTCGACTGATAAATTGTCTTACTTTCTTCGAGTCTGCACGCGGAGGGAATCCACGAATCGCCAAGGCGAACCACACGGTGCCAAAAGTCTCGCTCCGTTTTCCCGTCCCCCCGCCACGGTGCTATTTTTTGCCCTTCTGCAGTTCCTTCACCGCACTCTGACGCAGGTGAAACTCCACATGCGCATCCCCGTAAAGAATATTGATCCCGTCGTTATCGTGAGCGTTGAGCTTCTCGTGAATCAATACCACATCGAAGCCGGCAAGGTCCGTCAAACCGGCCGCCGCGTATTCGTACCCCGTGTTTGCGACGATCCAGTCGAGTCTCTGGTCCAGTGGCCACTCATCAATGCCTTCAGGCACGTCGTCCCCGTCACTCGGACAGAGAAACACACTAGCGGAGACATCATTGGCGACAGCGTATTGGGCCAATGAACGCATGTCCGCAGGAAAATTCCCGCGATTCTCGTTGGCAAACAGCTTCATTGCCAGCCCAAGCTGCCTCAGGTTGTTCCCACATTTTACCCGGTTGGCGGTCTCCCGGGCCCGGTTTAGCGACGGCAGCATGATGCTCGTCTGCAGCGCACTCATGCCGATGATCGGTGCGATCACCCCCGCCCCCCCGCCTTGCAGCAGTTCGGCCCCGGGGAACGGCGCGACGCGCTTCATATGCACGCCGTCGTCTTCCACCCAGCTTACCCCGCCGGCGACCGTGAGATTTTCCTGGAAGATGTGATACGGCGGAATCACGATCGGCGGACTTTGGATGCCGAACAGGTCGGCGATGCCAACCACGCGCGACAGAACCAGCAAAATCTGGTACCCCTGAGGCGCAGTTGCTGGCAAATTCGCGAAAGTAATCCCGCTGATCTGTTCCGCCCCCAGCCGGGCACGCAACGCCTTGTACTCCGAAGTATCAATCATCAGCCCCTGGCCCGACTCAATCTGCCGCCACGCGCCAATAACCGATTGTGGATAGAAGCCAGCAATCATGTATTCCCCCTGCACGCTCCAGCACGGCGTGACCAGCGGCGTGGCGAGGTAGTTGATCGCAAGGTCGCCATACTTCACCTGCCGCCCGCCGAGCGTGATCGGTGCGTTGTTCATCGCCAGGGCCGATGCCGCCGAGTTACTGGCGAAAATGCTCACCGCCATCAGCCCGCTCTTGGCTTTTGCCACGTCATCGGGCTTGTTGACCACGACCATGCCCGGCAGCCCCCCGCCGGCCACTTCCGGGGCACTGTAGGCCACCCAATGCGCGCCCAGCGGGTCGAGCACATCCGTGCGTAAGTTGCGCCCGATAGCCATCGTCGCCCCGCCGAGGCCCTGGTCGAACATCTTCTGTGCGTCGGGATCAATCTCCCCGACGATTGTGCGAAGTTCTGCAATCAGCTTGCCGACATCGAAGCTACCGGCCACAAACAAATCGGCTGTTGCAGGGATCACCTTCAGCAGGTCATCACCCAGCGCCGGCTGATCGAGCATATTGAGAATCCCCTTGCGCGGGGTCGGCGCTTCGACATACACCCGCTCCATCCAGTCTTTGCCATCAAATCCGCTTGTCGCGATGAGCCGCTTCACACCACGGAGGCCGATTGCCTCAACCACCTTCTCGTACATGGCTCGTTCGTCCGCGTTGGCATTCAGTTCAACGGCGCCATCGATCGTCTTAAACAGCGAATCGACGTTGATGTGCAGGGCAATGACGGCATCGGCTTTCACCTTGCCCAGCGCCGATTGAAAACCGGCGTCGGCAGTGAGTGCATCGGGCCGGCCGCCGGCATCACCGGCGAGGGCCATCTCGTCGGGCGCGTAGCCCACCAGCAGCGCCACATCCTGCCCGCTGACGATGACTTTCACCGGCAGATTGGGGTCACCGGCGCGATCCATCACCGCCTGCAGCCGGGCGCGCAGGGCCTCGGCATCGGCCCCCGCCCGGCAGACCAGCCCCAGCCGCGGCATGGGTTGCCTGCCCTCGAAGTTGAGGCCTTCAAAGAAGAACGCCGTGGGATACTTTGCAACCGGCGCGAGCAGGTCATAGACCATCTGCAGATCGGCCCCGGCACGCGCGTCTTCGCGCGCCACGCGCCGGATCGCCTGCGGCAACACCTGCCGGAACACCGCCGGGATGTTGGACTCCCTGATAATCGCCTCAAAGTGCGATCCGGCATAACCGGGCACATTTTCGGTGCCCTGCCAGCCGACATAAACAATCGCCCCAGCCGGCACCCGATCGGCCACCGGCTGCGCAGATGCCGAGACGGCAAGCAAGAACGACCCGACCAAAAGCGCCATCAGTGTGATATTCCGTTTCATAGCGTGCTCCCGAAATGTGCCTTGCCCTGTATTCGCAAGATCATTCACGGTTATTGCGATGCCGTGCGAGATTTGCAAGTCGGTCTCACTTTCCAATGCAAAAGGTCGCAAAAACCCGCCCCAGGACGTCATCCGGCGTAATCTGCCCGGTGATGGTGCCCAGTGCGTCCAGCGCTTGTCGCAAATGCAACGCGACGATCTCCGCGGGTGCCGCGGCGGCGGCGCGGGCTTCGGACAGCCCGCGGCGCGCCGCGGCGATGGCGGTGAGATGGCGCTCGTTGAGCGCCACCGATGCGCCGCCGGGGCGACCGAACGCGAGCGCGTCGAGCGACTGCTTCAGCGTTTCAATGCCTTCGCCGGTGTGGGCAGACACCCGAATCAACGTGTCGGCGGGAAAAAACGCGTGCTGCGGAGATGCGTCGTCGCCTCGGCCGGGCGAACGCAGTTCGCACCCGGCGCCACCCTCCGCAACAGCATCCGAGCAATCGACTTTCGTCAGCGCGACGCAATCAAATGCCCTGCCCAACTCCGGCGGCGCGCGGGAATCGTCCGCGGCGTGCACCAGGATGACAAAATCAGCCGTGGCGGCCGCCTTTTCGGCAATCTTGCGCATCTGGCTGTTGATGTGCGCCTGGGGGGAAAACCGCTGGTCAAGGTCTTCCGGCTCGATCCCTGCGGCGTCAATGAGCTTCACTAACCCGCACTGCAGCACCACCTCGGCTGAGATAGCGTCGCGCGTCGTGCCCGCCACATGGCTCACCACCGCCCGCTGCTGGCCTGCCAGCGTGTTGAGAAGCGTGCTTTTGCCGGCGTTGGGCCAGCCGACGAGCGCGAACGTGGGTTCGTGCGTCAGCCGGTCAAAACGGGTGGCCTGCGAAAGGAGCGTGTGCAAATCGTCGTCGAGCTTTTGCAGTTGTTCGGCAATTTGAGCGGGGGTGATGAAAATGACGTCTTCTTCCGTGAAATCGATCCAGACTTCGACAAGCGCGAGTGTGCTGGCGAGTTGTTCGAGGCTCGGCTTCAGCCTCGCGGCGAGTTCGCCGGCGAGCAACTGGCGCGCGGCGCGCAGCTCCCCTTCATTGGCCGCCGACACCGCGAGGGAGATTCCTTCTGCCTGGGTGAGATCGATTCGGCCGTTGAAGTATGCTCGCGCCGAAAACTCCCCCGCTTCGGCCTGCCTGGCCCCGGCAGCAATCAGCCGCGCGAGAGCGTCCCTGGCGAGCAAGGGGTTGCCGGGGATGTGTAACTCAACAATATCTTCGCCCGTGCTGCTGCGCGGGCCGACAAAGCAGTAGGCGATTGAAGGAACGGTGAACGATTCCCAGCAAAGCCGCACCGAGACGACCGCATGGTCCACGCGGACGGGTGCCGTGAGGATCGACGATGCCACCGGAAACGCCCGTGGCCCCGAAACCCGGACAATCATCCGCGCCGCAGCACCGACGGCGGAGGAGATTGCGACGATGGTGTCGCCGGAGTTCATGGTCTACACGCAACAGTGCCCGCGAAACACGCGTGCCCGAGGCACACCCGGTCCGTTTGTTATCTCGGCTTTTTCCGCTGCTGCTTCTCGGCCTGTTTCTGAACTTCTTCGACGCGCCGCTGCATTTCGGCCATCTTCCGAGCCAGCCAGCCCTGCGGCTTTGCCGGGCCGGTACTGCCCGCGGGGGATTTCTTCCCTCGGGGCGTGTCCTCCGCGTCCACGATCACCGCGCCCGCCTGCTCCGCGGCTTCCTTTTGCTTGATGTGGTCGCGAATGATCTTGCTCTCAATAATGCCAAACGTCGTGCTCGCTAAGATGTACAAGTTCAGCCCACTCGGCCCGCCGTAGAGGAAAACGGGGAATAGCAGCGTCATCCACTGCATCATTTTTTGCTGCTGCAACTGTTCCGGGGTGCTCGCGGGGGGTTTGGGGGTGTACTTCTGCTGGAGGAAAAACACGATCGCCAGCAAAAACGGAAGGATGTTCAACCCGCTGATCGGCACCATGCCCAGCAGCGTGAAAGTATTCTCAAACTTCACCAGATGATCCGGCTGGCTTAGATCTTTGATCCAGGTCAGATGCGTCCCGCCGATCTGCAGGAACGGTGCCTGGCGCAGTTCAAACGTACTTTGTAGCGCGCTGAATAGCGCGATCCAGATCGGCATTTGCAGTAGCATGGGCAGACAGCCGAGCACCGGTGTGGCACCATGCTCTTTATAGAACTGCATCATGGCGCGATTCAGTTCATCTTTATTGTCGGCATATTTTTTCTTGATCCGCTCGAGTTCCGGGCCAAACTTGGCCATGCCCATCATATTGACCTGCGCCCGCTTGGTGATCGGATGCAGCAGAGCGCGGACGATCAACACCAGCACGATGATCGAAATGCCCCAGTCGCGCACCACGATCTGAATGTAGCCCAGTAAGCCGACGAGAATGTCGACCAGCCATTGGAACGTGCAAAATGCACACGGCCCCGCGGTGAGCACAAGCGTCTCGTCGTAGCGAAATGGCAGGCTGGCGAAATAGTCGTTGTTCATCAACGACCGAAGCCTCGGGCCAACAAAGAGGCGCATCGGCAGCGTTATGGCTTGGCCGGGTGCCAGCGCGAGGTCGGTGGTTTGAAACTGCGTGACGACGTGTCGATTGTGTGAATCAGGATTGGCCGGATCGAGCGCGACGGCTTCCGCTTTCTGAATATAGTCCGGCGAAATCCCCTGCGCTCCGGGCAGCGGGTCGGGCCGGAGAATGGCGTTAAAATAGACGCTGCAGGCACCAACCCAGAGCAGTGGATCGTCGTTCTTGCTCTTGGTGTAATCGTATCGGGGGTATTTCTCGCTGAATGATTCGGTGTAGTCGTGGCGAATGCGAAAGATCTTGCCGCTTTCGACATACCCGCCGACGATATTGCGATCGCTTCCGCGGTCGAGTTCTTTTGGAGGGGTGAGGGGGCCGGTGAACTGCTGGCTGACCGTCACCGCTCGGCCAGAGAGGTTCTCAAACTTCATCTCGACAACCACTTCATAGCCGCCGGTGGTTGCCTTTGCCTCCTCGCGGGGCTTGATGGTGAATGTCTTCACAGCCCGCACAATCGGCCCTGCATCTGACCCGAGATCGACACTAAACTCGGCCCGCGTCACCGACCGGTCTCGCTGCGTCCAGTGCACTCTTGAAAGATCGACCTTTGAAGCCACGCCGTCGACGGTGATGGTTATCTCCCCGCTACCCATCGGCCGCGATGCATCGGCAAACCCCTCGTAAGGCTCCTGGAACACATATCGCGCGGGCGATCCGACACTTTTCTTGTATCGATTGAGGGTGACGCCGTCGATCGACGCACCCAGCGGTGAAAACCGGACGCCCAGCGCATATCGGTCATCATCGGGAATATCCGAACCGATCGGTTCCGGCGCTTTTTTTGAGCTGCCGCGGTCAACGGAATCCAACACTCGCACTGCCCCGGGAGCCGCGTCGGCGACAGGCCCCGCTCCAGGGCCCGTCGTCGATTCAACCGGACCGATGCCTGGCCCGCTCCCGCCGGCGGGTGTTTCGAGGCCGCTCGCGGTCGAGCCGCTTCCCGATGCGTTCGTCGTGGCAACCTGTGTTGTCGGGGGTTTACGACTCATGTCGTAACCCATCTGCCGACCTATCCACACAATCGCCGGCTCCCATAGGAGAACCAGCGGTATCGCAATCAACATCACTACCAACAGCCGTTTGTTATCCATCTTGGGAAGTGGGAAAATGACAGTCGGCGGTCGGCGGGGTTATCTCCTGCCTGCGGCCCACTGCCCTCTGCCCGCTATTCCTTTCATCTTCCGTCCAAAAGTCGGGTGCCGAGAAAGTTGTCCAGCTCTTTGGTTTCTGAGACCTTTTTCACAGTCGCTTCCACGTCATATTCCAAGCGGATGAACTCGACATGCGTCTCAGTCACCACCACAAAACTGCTGCGCGCGTCCCGGTCACGCGGCTGGCCCACACTGCCGACATTGATGATCGCTTTTTCATCAGACAGCTCGAACTTAAAGTCCAACTCATCGGGGCTGTAAAAATCCGGACCTTCAAGAAACACGCCCGGCACATGGGTGTGCCCGACAAAACAGAGCTTGTCGAATCGTTCAAAAATGCTCACAAACTTGCCCGGATTTGTGTAAATGTCATCCGGGAAAATGTATTCGTTAATGGGTCGGCGCGGGCTGGCATGGACCGCGACATATTCATTTGTCCGCACGCGGGCGGGTAGCGTGCCCAGAAATTTCCATCGCTTTGCCCGGCGGTCGATGTCGCTGTCGTTCTCGAACTGCCGCCGGGTCCAGAAACAGGCCGATTCTGCGCCCGAATTGAAGTTGTACGGCTCATATAACACCGCAAAATCATGGTTTCCCATAATCGCGGTCTGGCAGCGATCGCGGACGATATCGAGGCACTCCATCGGGTTGGGGCCATAACCAACGATATCCCCGAGGCAGACAATTTCGCTGATCCCCCGCCGGTCGATCTCCGCCATCACCGTGGTGAGCGCTTCAAGGTTGCCGTGAATGTCGCTGACAATTGCAAACATGCTGTTTTTCGCGAACGGCGGATCGTAAGGACGCGGCATATGAGCGTCAAATGCGCGTCCAGCCGAAGACCCGCTTACCCCCGACCTGGCTTGCCCGCCGTTTGATACGTTCGTAAAGTCCAGCCACTTATGTCAGACCGCGTTGGTATTGCACTATTGGGATATGGCACCGTGGGCAAGGGTGTCGTGCAGATTCTGCGCGACCAGGCCGCTCGCTTTGAACAGCGCACCGGCGTGACCTTCGATCTACGCCATGTTGTTGTCAGAGATCTGCAAAAACATCGATCCGAGTCAGAAAAGGCCGAAGGAGTGCACCGCGGCCTCCCCTTTACCACCGACGCGCAGGCCGCCATCAACGACCCCGACGTGAAGATCGTCGTCGAAGTGATGGGGGGAATCGACCCCGCGGCAAAATATCTTGCCGATGCCCTCAAACTGGGCAAACACGTTATCACCGCAAACAAGTCGCTGCTGGCCGAGAAAGGACCGGCCCTTTTCGCCACCGCCCGTACGCACCACGCCTGCATCGCCTTCGAGGCAAGTTGCGGCGGCGGCATTCCGATTGTCGAATCGCTCACGCGGGGCCTGCTGGCCAATCGAATCGACGCCCTGGTGGGCATCGTCAATGGCACCTGCAACGCCATTCTCACGCGCATGACCAAGAACGGCTGGACTTATGCCCAGGCGCTGGCGGAAGCGCAATCGCTCGGTTTTGCCGAGGCCGACCCAACGCTGGATGTCTCCGGCGCCGACGCCGCGCAGAAGCTCGCGCTGCTGGCGGGCCTGGCTTTCGACGCCCGCATCAACCCGCGCGACATCCACCTCGAGGGCATCACCACGCTTGAACCGCTCGACATCAAGTTTGCCGGCGAGTTGGGATATGTGGTGAAGCTGCTGGCAATCGGCGAGCGCACGACCGAGGGAAAACTGGTGCTGCGCGTCCACCCGACATTGGTGCATCACACGGATGTACTGGCCGAAGTGAGCGGTGGTTTCAATGCCATCAGCGTCTACGGCAACGCACTCGGCCATGCGCTCTTCTACGGCCGGGGCGCCGGCTCGATGCCAACCGCCTCGGCGGTGGTAAGCGATTTACTCAGCGTCGGCATCGGTGCGGCACCGGCGGCCTTCGCGAAGCTGCGCATTTATCCCGATTGCGTCGAACAGGCGATGGTCGAACCGATCGGCGACCTTCGCAGCCGCTATTACCTGCGGCTTTTGGCGCGCGATGTTCCGGGCACGATCGCACAAATCTCCAACTGCCTCGGCCGGCACGGGATCAGCATCAGTGCGATCCTGCAGCGGGAAGACAACGGCGGCAAATTCGTCCCAATCGTCATCACCACCCACATCGCCATCGAAGGCAACGTGGCCGCGGCGCTGGCGGAAATCGACCAACTGGCCTGCATACAGCCGGCGACGGTCAAACTGCGAATTATTGATCAGCCGAGGGAGTTTGCCGAATCATGAACGAGCCCGCAGACGAACCGCTCCTCCCGGCCGAAGAGGCACTTCGCCGCGTGCCCGATGGCGGCGTCCTGCACACGCTTCACGGCGGATTGATGATTGTGCGGCGATTGAAGCATGAGTGGAACGAGCAACTCGATTCAATGAGTCCGGCGGCGCTGGCCCGTCACACCGACAAGGTGCGCGGGAGCAAGTTCCTGGCCTCATGGACACTGACGGCGTACGTCAACTGGACCAGGCAACAGGTGGAGCGGCTCGATTGGGATTCCAGCACAACCGCAGGCGCAGAAACCGTCGAGATTGGAAGTGACGTAGGCTATTCAAGTGGTAGAATGGTGCAGAAGGTCCGCATCGTCATCAGCAGCCGATGCATTCATGCATACCCGGTGCCGGAGTGAACTATATGGGTGAGCTTTTTCCGAATAGTCAAGGTCGCGATGACGAGCATCTCGCTGAGCCACCGATCGTGGATGCACTGCAACTTGACCGCAGTCATAACACATGGGTTGTAACACTGATCCCGGAGGATCTGGTCTCCACCCGCGAGAAGGAACTGGTCACCATCCCGCTGACAAGCCCGGACGGCCGCAGAATCACGCTACGCGTCCGACGATTGTCGCTGCTACTTGGAATGAACATTTCAGGGCTTTTCCACGGGGGCGACGGAGACTTCGTATTTGTCAGTGAAGCAGGCGAACGTCGAACACTCGCTCAGCCGCAAATGCAAATCGATCTGTCAATCCGCGTCTACGTCGAACTTTCAGATATCGCGATGACTGCGCAGATTGCATTCGCCTGCCAGGCCCCCGCAGCTACTGTTCCGTAAAATCACATTTTAATCGATTGAAATACGCCATCATCATCCCCGACGGTGCCGCCGACGACCCGCTGACGCAGTTGGGTGGGCGGACGCCCTTTGAAGTCGCCGCCACGCCTAACATGGACGCCATCGCGCGAATGGGCCGGCAGGGCTTGGCGCGGACGGTGCCTGATGGTTTTGAATCCGGGTCGGACGTCGCGATTATGACCCTTCTCGGCTACGACCCGGCCCGGTATCACACTGGCCGTGCGCCGCTTGAAGCCGCTGCACAACGCATCGCGCTCTCGCCAACTGATTGGGTCTTTCGATGTAATCTGGTCACAGTGGTCGCTGGCGTGATGAAAGACCACTCTGCAGGGGGCATCAGCGATATTGACGCGCGGACGCTTCTTAAGTTGCTTGCCGACGATCTCAAGCTGGACGGCTTCGAGTTTCACCCCGGCGTAAGCTATCGCAACCTGCTGGTTTACCGCGGCGCCGATGCATTCGACCTGAAAACCAAGCCGCCGCATGAAATTCCTGAACAACCCGTCACCGACTGGGTGCCTCAGGGGATTGGCAGCGACGTGCTCAACCGCATCATGGCGCGCTCAGCCGGGCTGTTTCGCGATCACCCGATCGTGCTGAAGCACCGCAGCAAGGGAATCAACGCCCCGACACAGGTCTGGCTCTGGGGCCAGGGTCACGCGCCGGCGATGCCAAGGTTTGTCGATCAGTTTGCCATTCCCACCGGCTGTATGATTACCGGTGTCGATCTTCTGCGCGGCCTAGCGGTGCTTCTGGGGTGGGATGTTCACGAAGTGGCGGGCATGACCAGTTTTCACGACACAAATTACCTGCAGCAGGGCATCGATACCTGCGAGCGGCTGGACCAATATGACCTCGTGCTGAGTCACATCGAAGCGCCCGACGAAGCGAGCCATCAGGCGGACTACAAAACAAAAATCGCGAGCATCGAGGCGATTGACCAGTTCGTCGTTGGTCCGGTCCTCGAAAAAATGCGGCGGTTTACCGATTGGCGCCTGCTGGTCATGCCCGACCACCCCACCAACATCGCCACGCGCAAGCACGGCTACGCATGGCCGCCGTTCTGCCTTGCCGGGTCGGATTTACTGGCCGCAGGCGGGCCAACCCCCGCGGGCGGGTTTACCGAGGCCAATGCCGCCGCTTCCGGTGTGCGCATCGAACGCGGGCACGAACTCATGGAGTACTTCCTCCGCGGTGCCCGCTGAGCGGGCAGTATCATGGCGTAGGCTGATACCGCGAGCCAGCCGCCAGGCGCAACCCAGGGGCCGATATCGGGCCGTTTCCGATGGTTCATTCAGGTCGCAATCTCCTCAAGCACGTTCTACTGTCTGCTGCAGTAACACCGTCGGCTGGTTGACGCCTGTGCTTGGCGTCCATGCTCGGTGAAAGTACCAGTTAACGTTCGCTCAAGGAGAACGTCATGAATCGCATCGCCGCCTATCGTCTTGATGCATCTCGCTTCGCTCGTCGCGCCGCGGCGGGCAAGGCATTGCTGGTCTGGCTTTTCAGCGGCAGCCTGGGAATCGCGCTGCTGGCCTTTGTGCTGTTTAAGCTGATCGGGTGGTGATAACCGCCTGCGTGCTTTCAAAGCCGCTGAACCAGAGGGCGCGCGGTTTGTCAGCCGCGCACATGGGCCCTACGATTCGCAGCTATGGGCTATCCAACGCTGCGCGACTTTCTCGGCTTCCTCGAACAATCCGGCGAGTTGCACCGCATTCGGGCAGAAGTTTCGCCCGCGCTGGAAATTGCAGAGATAGCCGACCGCGTGGTGAAGACACCTGCGCCGCACGCGCACAACGAGCGCGACAAGTCCCCCGCCGCTTCGCTGGGCGGCAAGGCGCTGGTGTTTGAGAATGTTGCGGGTTCCACGATTCCTGTCGCCATCAACACATTCGGCAGCTACTGGCGAATGTGTCAGGCACTGGGCACAGAATCTCTCGACGAGCTGGCCGAAAAGGTGCAGCAACTCATCAAGCCAGACGTGCCCACGGGCATCATGGAGAAGATGAAGAAGGGCTTGGATTTTCTCAAGCTCGCCACCATTCCGCCGAAGGTCGTTCGCAGCGGGATTTGCCAGCAGATTGTATGGGAGGGCGAGCAGGCCGACTTGTCTCGGCTGCCAATCATTCAATGTTGGCCGCTCGATGGCGACTTGAAATCCGATCAGGTGTTCGACCCCGCCGCCGCCGCCGCAGCGACTGCGGTCACGGGCTATTCGCAGAAGGGCCGATACATCACCCTTGCAGGGATTTACACCCGGAACCCTGAAAGCACGCATCGCAACGTCGGCATGTATCGGGTGCAGGTTCACGGCCCACGCACCTGCGCCATGCACTGGCACATGCACCACGACGGAGCAAAGCACTACCGGGCATGGAAGGCCCGCGGGGAGAAGATGCCGCTGGCCGTTGTGCTCGGCGGCGAGAGTGTGCTCCCCTACGCCGCCACCGCACCCCTGCCGCCGAACGTCAGCGAACTGCTCTTCGCCGGCTTCCTTAACGGCAGCGCGATCGAGCTGGTCCAGTGCCGCACGATCGATCTTCAAGTGCCTGCCAATGCAGAGATTGTGATTGAAGGGTATGTCGATCCGAACGAAGAACTACTTGAAGGCCCGTTCGGCGACCACACGGGGTTTTATTCGCTCGCCGACTTCTATCCCCGTTTCAACGTCACCGCCATCACCATGCGACAGGGCGCGATTTACCCCACGACGATCGTGGGCAGCCCGCCGATGGAAGATTACTTCCTGGGAAAAGCCACCGAACGCATCTTTTTGCCGCTGCTGAAGATGCTCATTCCCGACATCATCGATTATTCGCTGCCCATCAGCGGGGTGTTTCACAACTGCGCGTTTGTAAAGATCAGAAAAGAGTATCCGCAGCAGGCGCGCCGGATCATGCACGCCATCTGGGGCGCGGGACAGATGTCGCTGACGAAATTCATTGTGGTTGTTGACGAACACGTCGATGTTCATAACGAGCAGGATGTGCTGTTTCATCTCTTCGCCAATTGCGACCCGCTTCGCGACGTGGAGATTGTAAAAGGCCCGGTGGATATTCTCGATCATGCCAGCCTTGAGCTTGGCTGGGGAGGAAAGATCGGCTTTGATGCAACAGTGAAACTGCCCAGCGAGGGCAAGGTGCGCCCCTGGCCGAGAGAACTGCGCATGGATGACGCGACAAAGGAATTGGTATCGCGGAAGTGGCGGGAGTATGGGCTGGGATAAGCCCCCGTGATCGCCGCGGTGATCGCCGCGGTGGTCGTGTGCTCACCGAAAACGGGCCTGCTTCGCCGCTTACGGCCGTCGCCGCAGCGGGTGGAGCGGGTCAAACCCGCCGAAAAGCCCCGGCGCAACGTTAAGCGACACGTTCGGCTGCTGGAGCGTGCCCGTGACGCGATAGCTGGCGAGCGAATCGGTCAGCCGGCCGATCATCCCGCCTACCCGCTGGCCCAACAGCGACTGCATTTTCTCAACCGGCCCGCCGTTCAGACGAAGATCGAGGGTCTGATCCAGTCCGATGCTCCCATTGCCCCGCCCTGCGGTCACCCTGCCGGCGTAGACGAGGTCGTGCAGTTGGATTCGATCTTCAATCATTTCAAAGCTGACCGACAGTTGCTCTGCCCCGCCTGACGAGGGCCTTCCGAGGCGCAGAGTGGCCGAAATTGCCTGATTAATCTGGCTGAGCACGGGAACCCTTACCAGCCGCGCGTTGGAAACCTCCAGCGTGCCCACCCCCCACCTCGGCGGCCACGGTTCATCCAGAATGGGGTTGGTGGTCGGACCACGATGGATCGCGCGCGTCTTCGCAAGAATCACCCGGGTCGGCACTTCCACCCGAACCCCGGCGGTGAGCGTGCCTTCCAGACTCGTATCGGAGCGCGCCCGGCTGTCGATCATCTCCTTAAGATCAAGGGCGCGCGCGTCCAACTCTAGCTGGGCACTGCCAAATTCATCGAACCGGACATTACCTTTCACCGACACTTCACCCTGAAGCGCGCGCATTGCGAATTGATCAATCTTGAGCTGCCCGTTGCCGAGTCGCGCCGTGCAATCAAGCTGCTGCAGCGGAAACTGGTATTCGCCAACTTTCATATTCGCGTCGGCGACGCGCAGGGAGACATCCAGCTCGCTCATCGACCGAGCCGCGAACGAGATTGCGCCCGATGCTTTCAGGCTCAATTCGCCGGTCGCCTCATACCGCTTTAACAGTTGTTGCAGTTCCGGGGGCAGAAAGTCGGCCTTTTCGCCGTCTAGTTCGGCGTTCAAGATAAGTTCCAGCTCGCTGACGCGCATGCCGGCGAGATCAACCAGCGCCTTGACGCTCGAATCGGCGATCGGTTTACGGCCGAGGTTGGTTTGAATGCGATATAGCCCGTCGGCGGTGGGAGCGACCTGCAGCAGCGCGGTGATCTGATCGAGCACCATCGGCGGGATGTCGTCAAGTCGAGGGTCATACTCGACTATTCCACTGACAATCTCGATGCGGTTGATGCTCAAGACATCTTCAAGGCGCTCCTGAGTGGTGCGCGTGGTCGGCTCCGCGGGAGCAATTTCGGTACTGCGCTTGATCATGCCGGAGATGCCTGCAAATCCCGGATTTCCGTCGGGCCCCTCCACTCGTATCAGCCGGATTGATGGGCGAAACAGGGAGATGTTTTCAACGACAATCGGCACACCCACCCGCGGGAGTTCGGCGAGCGTCATTCGGGCTTCCCCGGCGGCGATGACATCGATCGTCCCCGCGGGCATACGCGGGTCTGCCGCCGTCAGCCGAAGGTCTTTCATGACAACGGTTCTGGGGTATTGGTAATCCAGCTCACTAAAGGAAAGCGTCGGATTAAGCTGCTTTCGAGCCTCGGCCAGAATCTGCTGACCGATCCACCGCTCAATCGCTCCCTCACCCTGCAACCCCGTACGAAGAAACACCCACACCCCCGCCGCAGCGGCGATACACCCGATAACGAGAATGACCATGAAACGACGAAGCATCTGACAAAGTTCCAATGCTCCCGCCATTATCCCCTCGGATCAAGTCGGAGAACCCCTGAAAACATGCGTGGCCGGATCAAATCCGGCAGAGCATTGCATCACACCACCGGCCGAAACGGCCCCACCACTTCGCGGAGCCGGTGGGTGATCTGGCCCAGTGAGCAGTGTTCGACGCAATCGATCAGCTTGGCGAACACATTCCCGCCTTTGTCGACGACGCCACTTAGCTCGTCGAGCTTTCGCCCGGCGAGCTTGCCGTGCTTTTTCTTCCAGGCTTTGAGCCGCTTGACCTGAAAAAGCTGCTTCTGTCGGGCCGTGCGTACGAGGTCCATCTCGGCGTGCCCGTTGGTGCTGGCATACCGGTTCAGGCCGATGATCGGCCGCGTGCCGTCGTAGATCTGGGTTTCAAGCCGGTGTGCTGCCTGCTGGATCTGGGCGCGCTGATACCGCTGCTCGACCGCGCTGAGCACCCCGCCGAGACGATCGATCTCTCTAAACTCGGCCAGGATCGCCGCTTCCACCGCGCGTTCCACCGCTTTCATGCCCGGACTGCCTGCCAGCGGGTTCATCATGTGCTTAAACAGGCCGCTCTCTTCCAGGATGATGTTCTGCGCGTGAGCCGCGAGCGTCACATACTCCTCGCCGGGCGTGGTAAATGGCTCATCGGCACTGTTGCTGTGACAACTGTTGGTCGCATTCAGATAGGCCAGCATCAATTCAACCGCGGTGCGGGTGAGGTTGTTCTTAAACTCGGCTGCGATGAGCGATCGCCCGCTGGTTTGCGTGTGGAGCTTAAACAGCTGCGCCTTAGGCCCGGCGGCGAAGCAGTCGCGCATGCCGATCGCCCAGATCTTCCGACTCACGCGCGCCAGTGCCATGTATTCAATGTCCAGCCCGCTATCAAAAAAGAAACTCAGCCGCGGCCCGAACTTGTCCACATTCATGCCGCGGTGTTTCCATAGATCGACGTAAACAAAGCCGTTTGAGAGCGTATACGCCGCCTGCTGCACGGGTGTGCTTCCGGCCTCGGCAATGTGGTATCCGCTGATGCTGACCGGATAAAATCGGGGCATTTTTTCCGTGACATATTCCACCATATCGCCGAGAAATCGCAGCGACGGTTCCACCCCAAACAGACATTCATTCTGCGCCTGCACCTCCTTGAGCACATCAGCCTGAATCGTGCCGCGCAGCTTCGGCACGCAGCCATCACCAAACCGATGCTTCGCCGCCGCCACATACATCGCCAGAATGGTCGGTGCAGGGCCGTTGATGGTCATCGAGACACTCGACGTGTCCGCGGTGATATCAAAGCCGTCGTACAGCCGCTTCATGTCGTCAACCGTATCGATGGCGACTCCGCCTTCACCCACCTTGCCAAGCAGGCCGTCATCATCGCTGTCGAGGCCGTAGAGCGTTGGACCATCAAAGGCCGTGCTCAATCGCACCGATTTCTGATGCTTGGTGAGGTAATGAAACCGCTTGTTTGTATCTTCGGCCAGCCCAAGCCCGGCAAAGAGGCGCATCGGCTCCTCGGCCTTGCTGTTGCCGTTGCCCTCATGGTGATCACGCTCCAGATACATCTCTCGATATGCACTGGAAAGATATGGAAACTCACCTGGCAACCCCTCTTCGCCGAGATAGCGCGCGATTTCGCCCGGCTCATCGATGTTCGGCAGCGCAACGCGCGGCAGTTCGAGGCCAGTCGGCGTGCGCGTGGTCTTCACCGCGGCCCGGGCCTGACGCCACTTGGCGAGAATCTGCTTGCCCAGTTCCGCATCGCCTCGGACCTGCTTCACCTGTTGCTCGACGCCATGGTTGTATTTTTCCACCGCCTGCGCGATGTCCGCAAGAAATCCCATTTTCACTCCCAATCAGATTGACCACCAAGGCACCCAGACACCAAGGAAGCCCGCATGACAATTCATTGACGGCTGATACTCAACTTAAGTCACTTCGCGCTGGTTCTTGTTTTCCTGGTGACTTGGAGCCTTGGTGGTTCGCCTTGACGAATCGAGCCGAGCACCGTGTCATAAAGTCGGTCGACTCCAACGTTGCGATGCTGCTTCGCCTGCGTCGTGTAAACCTTCTGATTCTTATGATTCATCGTCAGACGCTCCGTCACCTCCGCTGCCGCCCGGGGCGCGCCGGCGAGATCGCCTTTATTCACCACAACCAGGTCGGCAATGTCCAGCATCGCAATCTTCTGTAGCTGCAATTTGCTGCCATACTCCGGCGACATGACGAACAGCGACGTATCGACCAAGCCCCCGGCAAATGGCATTGCTTCCTGCCCGGTTCCAACGGTCTCCAGAATGATCAGGTCAAAGCCCATCTGCTTCATCGCGGCGAGCATCGGCTCGGTTTGCGGGCTTAGCCCGCCGGCGCGCCCCCGGGTGGCGAGCGACCGCATGAACACCCGGTCATCCTGCGAATGAATCATCGTCGCGCGGTCGCCGAGCAGTGCGCCGTGGCTGGCAATGCTCGGGTCGTGGGAAAGAATCGCAATCCGGCTCGTCGGGTGCCTCTGGAGAAATCGCAGCACAAGCTCATCGATCAGCGTCGTCTTCCCCGCCCCGCCGGGGCCGGTGATGCCGATGGTGGGTGCAGACGCGCGCGTCGCCACTTTGACCGATTTCGCGTTGCGCAGCGCCATCGAGAGCGCACGATCAGACCGCTTACCCCCCCGCGAATCGGCGGCAGTTCGCTTCCGGGAGCCGCGCGCCGGCGCGCGAAGCTGTTTCACATATCGGACAATCGCTTCGAGCGGTGTTCCTGCGAAGAAGATCTTGTCCACACCCGCCCGGCGCATGATCCGTTCGTCGTCATGGGTAATGGTACCCCCTCCGCCGCCGAACACCGTGATTTCGCCGCCGACTTCCTTGTGAAGTTCCCGGGCAACCTGTGAGAAGAACTCGTTGTGCCCGCCGTTATAACTGCTGATGCCGACGGCGCGCACGTCTTCCTGCACCGCCGCCCGTACGATATCGCGCACGCTGCGGTGGTAGCCGAGGTAAATCACCTCGATGCCGTTACGGATAAACTCGAGGTTAATCGTATTGATGGCGCTGTCATGGCCGTCGCAAATCGGGACGGCGGTGAGAACGCGGAGGATCGATTCGTCTTTCGGCATCTCAATCAATCTGCAAAAACCCAGGGCCTGATACCACAAATCCGAAACCCGAATGACGAAAAAGCCGCGCTGTCCGGTTCAGGTTTCGTCACTCGGATTTGACTCGAGTTTCTGGTTTCGTGATTCGTCATTGAGTCGATTCCCAGACACAAGCAACGGCGGTCGTAAATGAGCCGCCCATGTTAAACGTCATGTAGCGCCGGCAGTTTTCGATCTGCCGCGCGCCCGCTTCCCCGCGGAGGTGTGCGACGGCCTCGACCACCTGCCGCACGCCGGTTGCGCCGACCGGATGGCCGTCGCCGATCAGCCCCCCGCCGGGGTTAACGATCGGCACGCCCGCCTGAGGGCTTCCACCAACGGCTTTGAGTCGCGTCGCCCCGCTCGCGGCGAGTTTGGCGCCCTGTCCGTTTTCGACGAGGCCGAGGATCTCGTAAGCACAGATCTCGCTGATTGAAAAACAGTCGTGTACGTCAAGGCCTTGTAACTCGTTCGGGCCGCAAGCCGCCCGGCTAAAGGCCTGTTGGGCGCTCTTGCGCGCCTGCGCGAAGACGGGCACGTCCTTGCGATCGACGGGGAGATAATCGGTCGTGTTACCGTAGCCGGCGAGCCTGATTGCCGGCTTCTTCAACTTATGCCGAGAAAGAAACTTCTGACTCACCAGCAGCACCGCAGCGGCACCGTCGGTAATCTGGCTGCAATCGCAAAGCTTGAGCAGTCCGGCAATGGCCGGATTCTTCTCGCTTACCGCGCAGGCCTGTTCATCGCTCACTCCGGCATCGCGCATTTGCGCGAGCGGATTCAGCGTGGCGTGCATGCGATTCTTTGCAGCGACCGACGCCAGTTCCTTTTCGGTCAACCCGTAAGTCTGCTTGTAAACTTCGGCGACGTAGCCGAAGAGCGAGGGGAACGTCAGCTCGCCATACTTTGGCCGCTCGGTGGAATACTCGCCGGCGCTGGCGAGCACATCACCCACTTCATTTGGGGGCATGGTCTTCTGCTGCTCGGCGCCAACCACGAGCACAGCATCGTAAATCCCGCCCATGACCTGGTGAAACCCTGCCACCAGTGCCACACTCCCGCTGGCACACGCCGCCTCGGCGTGGAAGGTGGGCAAACCGCGCATGGATTCATCGATGTCACAGAGATAGGCGCCAAGATGTAGCTGCCTGGTCAGCCGCCCTGCGGCAAAGTTGCCGACGACGCCCGATTGCACGACCGCCGGCTCTACACCTGCATCATCAATCGCCGCCCGACCGGCCTCTACGATGACATCGCGGAGCGATTTGCCTTCCTTCTTCAGATTTCGTTTGAAGTCGGTTCGACCGACACCGATTGCATATACTTGTTCTGGCATTTCTGACTCCGAATCATTTGAAGGCCGCAGATGAACGCTGATGAACGCAGATTAAATCAAAGTGCAGACTTGTCATACCGAGCGCTTTCGTCCGCGGAGGTGTTTGGCGAAACGAATCGCCACGACGCACAGGCCCGACCGGAGTGGCGTTTGGGGTGACCATGCCCCTACTTCTGGCATCTGCGTTGATCTGCGTTAATCTGCGGCCAACATGAACGAACTTGATTTTAGAGGAAAAACAGCGTTGATCACCGGCGCGTCGCGCGGCATTGGTGCGGCGATTGCCATTGCCCTGAGCCAGCGCGGGGCGCGATGCGTTTTGAACGATCTTATCGCGCCAACCGAAACCGCGGGAAAATGCGCCGGGGCGGTTGCCGTTGCCGGAGACGTTTCGAGGTTTGATTCGGTCGCTGCGATGGCGGAGCAAATCAAGGCCAGCGTCGGCGGGCTGGATATCATCATCAACAACGCTGGCATCCTGCGCGAGAAGTCGATCAAAAAGATCGAACTTGCCGATTTTGAGGCGTCGCTGAAGATCAACCTCGGCGGGCCTTTTAATGTCCTGCGCGCCTGTGCCGACTTGCTGCGCGAAGGCGGCTGTGTGGTGAACATGGCGAGCGTCGCGGGCACACTCGGGTTTTTCGGCCAGGCGGCCTACGCCCCGAGCAAGGCTGGCGTGATGGCGCTGACAAAGGTTGCGGCACGCGAGTTTGCCCGGCAGAAGGTGCGCGTCAACGCCATCGCGCCCGGCGTGATCGCCACCGAAATGACCGCCGGCATGAAGGACGACGTGACCGCGGGGTTCATCGCGCAAACCCCGCTGGGCCGGCTTGGAACGACAGAAGACATCGTGGGTGTCGCGCTGTTCCTCTGCTCGCCTCTGAGTGCATACATCACCGGACAGGTGATTCATGTGAACGGCGGGTTTTACATGGGGGCGTGATTGCTGATAGCTGATAGCCGATTGCCGACGGCAAGATGGCCAATCTGAATGACGTAACCCCCAATCCGAATCAAGGCCGAATGACGAAATCCGAATAGTCGAACGGTGACACTTACCGTTCGGCGCGTTCGTCATTCTGCTTTCGGAGTTGATTCGCATTTCTGGTTTCGTCATTCTGGTTTTCAAGAAAGTTTTTCTAGCTTCGGAATCTGCCACAAAAACTTCGACGGATTCAGCCGGTCGCCATGCGCCGCGGCCAGCGCCTGCAGCTTGCTGACGATTGTCGATACGCCCGTGTCGATCACGTGGCGACAGATTCCGCCGCGCCAACCTGCCATGCCCAGGCCCGTAATGCACGCGAGATCGACGGCATCGATCGATTCGGTCACTTTCTCTACGAGCACACGCGCCGCTTCATTCGCCATTGGCAACAAGCACCGATCCTGGATCGCGTCTTCATCCATTGTGAGGCTGGCCTTGCTCAGAAGCGCGACCATTTCAGAGTGCACCCGCGGTCTCACCGAGCGATCGTCGCTGTATTGATAAAAGCCGACCTTGCTCTTGCGTCCGAGCCACTTGCGTTTGACTGCAGTGAGGAGCGCGCCGGGAGTTTCCACGCGATCGCCGAGATACGGCCGCAAGGCCTTGAAAATGCCGACGATGACATCCATGCCGATCTGGTCGATCAACTCGAATGGCCCCATCGGCATGCCCCAGCGTTTCACGGCGGAATCGATCGCTTCGATACTCACGCCTTCTTCCGCGAGTCGCATTGATTCGCTGAGGTACGGCATCAGAATGCGGTTGACGATGAACCCCGGGGCATCGTTGCAAACGATCGGCGTCTTGCCGAGCAGCACCGCCACCGACACCGCCGTCGCCAGTGCGTCGTTGCTGGTGCACGGCTGGCGAATCACTTCGACCAGAGGCATCTTGGGGACTGGGTTGAAAAAATGGATGCCAACCACGCGCGCGGCATCGGTGAGCGAATTGCTGATCTTGCCGACGCTCAGGCTACTGGTGTTGCTCGCCAGGATCGCTTGAGGGTTGGCGAGCTTTTCCAGCTTTGCGAACAGCGCCTCCTTTGCGGGCATGTCTTCCACAATGGCTTCGATGATCAAATCGGCATCGCCGACGTCTTCGATATTGCTGCTCATGCGGAACGACGCAGGGTTTAACCCGTCTTTCTCCAGCGCCGATTGGATCCGCGACGCGGCGGCGGGGGCGACGGCTTCCGATTCGATGCACAGCACCGGCGCGTCAGACTTGCCGAGAGCGCTTTTTACAAATGCATGAACGATTCCCCCGCCCATCATTCCGCCGCCTATGATCGCCACGCGTTTCACTTCGCGCGGCGTGCCGCCAGCGGTTTTGGCGGCGTCCTTCCTGGCGCTTTGCCGGAGGAAAAACAGGCGCAACAAGTTACGGCCGGCGGGGGTGGCACGCAGCTCGATCAACCCGCGCCGCTCGGCAGCAAAGCCGGCTTCAGCGCCACCCTCCGCGGTGGCACGAATGACCTGCACAATCCGAGCGGGCGCGGGAGTGTTCGGGCTGTTCTTTGTCTCGATCTCCGGTTTAACGCGGTCAAGGTAAGCCAGGTCGGCCGGCTTTACCGACAAGCCGGCGTGGGCATCGGTGTCGAGCAGGTTGGGCGCGGCATTCAGTAGCTCGGCGCGGGGCACCAGCGTGTCAATGAGGCACGCGGCCATGGCATCTTGCGGCGAGATGGGGCGTCCGGTCGTCGCGAGTTCGACCGCCTTCTGCACGCCGACCAGCTTCACGGCGCGCACAGTCCCACCCCATCCGGGGCAAATTCCTAACTGAACCTCCGGAAGACCAAGCTTGACGCTTACATCGTCGGCTGCAATGCGGTATCTGCATGCCATCGCCACTTCCAGCCCACCGCCCAGCGCATCACCGTTGATGACGGCGACCGTGGGACACTGCATCTTCTCCAGGCGGTTTAGGATTCGCTGTCCGTCGGCGAGGTACTGATCAAGCTCATGATCGCTCATCGCGCGCAGCTCAAACAAATCGGCACCTGCGATGAAAATTCTGGGCTTGGCCGAGACAATCAAAAGAGCGCGCGGCAGGTCGGCCTCGGCTTGTGCGAGTGCCTGATCAAGCTCGGCCCACATCTGTACGGTTAGCGTGTTGACGCTCTTTCCCGGGAGGTCGAGCGTAACGGTGGCGAGGCCGTTGTCGTCGCGGGTGTACCGCACGCAGGTGGACATCAACGCATCCTTATCAACAAAAGATTCTGATCTCGCTGCCGCACCGGGGTGCAACAAAATCGACGCCAAAGTTCATGTTATTCCCGTATTTCTATTTTACAAGACGTGTTTTCTAGTATATTGGAACGCCATGAAGCGTGGCGACGATCCTGATCCTCTCATCGACGACGGCGACGCGCCGCGCCCGCGAAACGGAACTGCGGCACCCGTGCTGCAGATCGACAACATCGCCGGCCATTTGTGTGACCGGGTGCGTCAACTGCGCAAGAAAAAGGGCTGGACGCTCGAACAACTCTCCGCCGCCTGCGGCGTGAGTCGGTCGATGCTCTCGCAGATCGAGCGCAATGAAGCCAACCCGACTCTTGCGGTCGCTTATCGCATCGCACAATCGTTCGGCATGAGCCTCGGCAATCTGGTTGACATTCCCGACGCCACCACCGCAATTGATATCGTCAGAAGCGACGATCGCACCTATCATTATCGAAGCGGCAAAGACGTGAAGATCCGCACGCTCTCCCCGCCGCATGTTGAGACCGATGTGGAGTTTTATGAGGTGTCATTGAGGCCCGGTGCCAAGCTCAAAAGTGCTCCCCACTTCGGCGGGGTGCGCGAGTTTCTCACGGTGGAAAGTGGCACGATCAAAGTCATCGCCAACACCGACGAAGCCGTCCTGAATAAAGGCGACAGCGCCCACTACCCCGCCGACGTCCCGCACGCAATCGAGAACATCGGCAAGGTGGATGCGACTGTGGTTCTGGTGGAGATTTATAGAGGCAAGGCGTAGCACGGGTTTCCAGCCCGTCTTCTTCATTCCAAAAACCTGAGAACGGGTTGGAAGCCCGTGCGACGGAGGAAACCATGTCCGTGACTGCAGTCTCATTAGAAGCCAAGAAGTCCAGCCGCGGCGATAATCCGCTGGGCGTCACCGGCATCGATCACGTCGAGTTCTATGTCAACGACGCCGAGGAATGGGCCAGATATCACGAGCATCGGCTCGGCATGCGCCGACGCGCCAAGGCCGACCGCACCACCGGTGCCAAGGGCCGGCGCGCCGTCATCGTCGGGCAGGGACGAATCAATTTCCTCTTTGCAGAAGCCGACGGCGACGACCCCTCCGCAGCCGACATCCGACAGCACGTCGCCACCCACGGCAACGGCGTGAAAGACATCGCCTTCCGCGTCCGCGATGTGGCCAAGTCGCTCGCGCACGCGCGCAGCGAAGGGTGCACCGTCGTTCGCGATATCGAAGACAATGGCGATTTCGTCGGCGGGACAATCGCCGCATTCGGCGATACCACACACACCTTCCTCCAACGCAAAAACCACGACAAGTTCGCCCCCGGCTATGTCAATGTCGCCGGCGGAATCGAGGAAGACGAAATCCAGCTTATGTGCATCGATCACATGGTCGCCAATGTCGAAAGCATGAACCAGTGGTGCGACTGGTACGCGCGCGTCTTTGGATTCGAGGAAGCAAGACACTTCGACATCAACACCGGCCGAAGCGCCCTCATGAGCAAAGTCATGGGCGCCAGCGAAGGGTACATCAAGATCCCCATTAACGAACCGAGCAGCAAAAACAGCCAGATACAGGAATACCTCGACGAGTATCGCGGGCCAGGCATTCAGCACATCGCCCTGCTCACGCCCAACATCGTCGCCGCCATCGCCGAGATGCGCAACCGCGGGATGGACTTTCTCGAAGTCCCCGACACCTACTACGACAAAGTTCCCGAACGCGTCGGCGAAATCAAGGAAAGCATCGAAGACCTCAAGCGACTCAAGATCCTCGTGGACCGCGACCGCGCCGATGGCTACCTCCTGCAACTGTTCAGCAAACCCCTGTTTGATCGGCCTACACTCTTCTACGAAATCATCCAGCGAAGAGGCAACTCCGACGGCTTCGGCGAAGGCAACTTCACCGCACTCTTCGAGGCCATCGAAAGAGAACAAGCCAAACGAGGCAAACTCTAACCGCCCCCCGGCTGCAACAGCGCCGTACGAATGTTCCGCGCGGGTGCAGAGGGCAGAGGGCAGCGCGCAGTCGGCAGTCGGCAGAGGTGATTGCACATTGTTCCGCGCGGAACAATGTTCCATCTCCCCCTCCTGGTACTCCGGGAGGGGGTTGGGGGGAGGGTCTGCGAGGGCTTGATGGCACAGCCCCCGCCCAGTTCCCAGCAGCACAAAACACAAAACCAAACGACCAAGAACCAATTACCAAATCCCAAATCCCAAAAACCAGCAACCAGCAAGCAACAACTGTTCCGCGCGGAACATTCACCTGCCGACTGCCCACCGCCCACCGCCGACTGCAA